>Ga0210406_10000194_pt1 | contig 92674 bp, 73 predicted proteins | sample IncBWC30MmetaG_FD_155454 | JGI IMG/M metagenome (GOLD analysis project Ga0210406, IMG submission 155454) | Forest soil microbial communities from Barre Woods Harvard Forest LTER site, Petersham, Massachusetts, United States - Inc-BW-C-30-M | ecosystem: Environmental > Terrestrial > Soil >... | reverse complement strand
CATATTGCACAACGCCAAGATCGCCACGAATGGGGCCCCCTCGTTTGTCGAAGCGATCGCCATAACGGCCGGAAAGATAGCCGCTGCGGGCAAGGATGAAGAAATTCTGCGCTTGCGGGGCCCGCAAACGCGGGTAATTGACGGGCGCCGGCGAACCATCATCCCCGGTCTCAACGATTCACACATGCACCCGATCCGTGGCGGACTCAACTACAACTTGGAATTGCGCTGGGATGGTGTCCCCTCGCTGGCCGATGCCTTGCGGATGCTGAAAGAACAAGCGGCACGAACTCCGGCGCCGCAATGGGTCCGGGTGATCGGAGGCTGGACCGAATTTCAGTTTGCCGAACGCCGCATGCCCACGCTCGATGAGATTAACGCAGTTGCTCCGGACACGCCTGTGTTTGTGATGCATTTATATGACCGCGCCTTATTGAACGCAGCGGCGTTGCGTGCGGTGGGCTATGACAAGAACGCTCCAGATTTCCCGGCGGGTGAGGTTCAGCGTGATGGCCACGGAAATCCCACGGGTCTTCTCATTGCCAACCCCAACGCCAACATTCTCTATTCCACGCTCGCCAAAGGACCAAAGCTATCCCGCCAAGATCAGCTCAACTCTTCACGGCTGTTTTTCCGCGAACTCAACCGCTTCGGCATCACCAGCGCGATCGACGCCGGAGGCGGATTTCAGAACTATCCCGACGATTACGGTGTCGTGAACGAGCTGCATCGCAATGGCCAGCTGTCGATTCGCCTGGCCTACAACCTCTTTACGCAGAGACCGAAGCAGGAACTGGCTGACTTCCAAAGCTGGACCAAAATGACCAAGCCCGGCGACGGCGACGACTTCTATCGTGTCAATGGTGCCGGAGAAATGCTGGTTTTCTCCGCCGCGGACTTCGAAGATTTTCTGGTGCCGCGCCCGGACATGCTCCCGGTTATGGAAAGCGAGCTGAAAGCGGTGATTCGCCATCTCGTGGAAAATCGCTGGCCGTTTCGCTTGCATTCAACCTACAACGAGACCATCGAGCGGGCACTGAATGTCTACGAAGAAGTGAACCGCGAGATTCCGTTTGACGGCCTGCACTGGTTCTTCGATCACTGCGAAACAATTTCCGACCGCAACATCGAGCGCGTGAAGGCGCTGGGCGGTGGTATCGCCGTGCAGAACCGCATGGCTTTTCAAGGCGAGTATTTCGTCGAGCGGTACGGCTCACAACAAGCCAAACGCACTCCGCCGATCCGCCGCATGCTGGAAATGGGTGTTCCGGTCGGAGCAGGCACTGACGCAACCCGGGTTTCGAGCTACAACCCTTACCTTTCCCTCTACTGGCTGATCACCGGCAAGACCGTCGGGGGGCTCAGTCTTTATCCGCAAGAGAACCGATTGGATCGTGAGGAAGCACTCAAGCTCTACACCATGGGGAGCAGCTGGTTCTCCACCGAAGACGGCAAAAAAGGAGCGCTTGCTCCTGGCCAGCTGGCCGATTTGGCGGTTCTCTCTGGCGATTATTTTTCGATTCCGGAAGAGGAGATCAAGCATCTCGAATCGGTGCTTACGATCGTGGGTGGGAAGATCGTCTATGCGAGCGAGGAGTTCTCGAAACTTGCGCCGCCTGCACTGCCAGTGAGCCCGAGCTGGTCTCCGGTCAAAGAGTACGGTGGTTACGCAAAGCAGCCGAGTCAACCGGTTGCCACGTCCCACTCCGCTTCTTGTTCCCATGTTACGGTATCAGCGCATGGCGGGACGCGATCGCACCTTCAAGTGCTGGGCGAATTTGGCCCATGGGGGCTGGGTTGCGACTGCTTTGCATTCTGATTCAGGCCTCGCTAGAGGGATCGAAATGAAGGTACTGTTCTTATCTTTCATCGTTGGTCTCGGAGTCGGTGTGCTCTACGGACTTATCCGGGTGAAGAGTCCGGCGCCGCCCATCGTCGCTTTACTCGGCCTGTTGGGAATGGTGCTTGGCGAGCAGTTCGGGGTTTGGATTCACACAAAGAAGCTCGACGTTTCACATGCCGCATCGGTTTGCCTTGTCGGTGAACGCTACGACCGTCAGCTTTACAGCACTGCATCACGCAAGACGCGTTACGAACCAAGTTCCATCTTTGCCGAACACATGGCCATGACCGACCAAGTAGATACGACCGACGTACATTGCAGGTGATCATCTTCAAGAGCTGGCTAGACGCAGGAACCAGTTTCATAACGATGAGGTAATTGGCGACTTTGGAGAAATAGAATGCGATTGAAAAAGATCCTTGCTGGAACGTCCGTTGCGATCTTTCTGACGATTGGCTTTGCATGCGAGTCGCGATACTCCAGCACATTCGCGCAAAGTGCCCAGACGGCCAGAACGGTTGGCGTAGCTGTCGGCCCGCAGTACGACACGACGCATGTCTATGTCACTCCACAGGACTTTGACCGTTTTGTCGCGAGCCTGATTGCCACATTCGGTGGCACAACCACCAAGCAGGGCGTTTTCACCGTAACGCCGACACCCAGCAGCACCATGTCGCAGCTGGTCATGACTCCTGCAGGCACGGTATCAGTATTCGGATTCAAGACGCCGGTTCCGTATCCATTCGGGTTGGAGCGCACCGGCTATCTGGTCACTGATATGGACGAGGCGATCCGCGCCGCCACGGCAACGGGCGCGGATGTCCTGGTCGCTGCCTTCAACGATCCCATCGGCCGGGACGCAATCATTCAATGGCCGGGTGGCGTGAATACGCAACTTTACTGGCACACCGCCGCGCCATCCTACGCCTCGCTCAAGACAGTCCCCGAGAATCGGGTCTATGTGTCACCGGACCGGGTGGATGCATTTGTGTCGAGCTTTGTCGCGTTTTCCCAAGGGAGTGTCGTCTCTGATGAACCGCACGCGCCGGGCGTCGAAATCGGAAGGCCTACAGAAACCTATCGGCGAGTGAAGATCGAATCGAAGTTCGGCAAGCTGACTGCGCTGGTTTCCGACGGTCACCTTCCGTATCCGTACGGCCGGGAGACGACCGGTTATGAAGTGACGAGTCTTACCGACACGCTCACTAGGGCAAAAGCGAGCGGCGTCGACCTGCTCGTACCTCCCTATAGGACCGCCGAACGAGAAGCCGTTGTGGTGCAGTTCCCGGGAGGATACATCGCGGAAATCCACTCCGTAATTAAGAAATAGGACGCGCAAACAATCTCCGACGATGGCGCGTGAAAACTAGAGCCTCGCTTGCGATCGGAACGAAGAGAACCATGCGAACGTTGACGATTCTAATGGTCGTTTCTTTTGCGATTGCGCGGCCGTCGCAAGGCCAATCGATTCCCGCTACCGAATCCCCGGCGCCGGAACGGATCTATCACTTGCTTCGCGAGGATGATAACTGGAGTTTTCTCGCCGATCCGGCCGAGCGGCAGGATTTTTGGGACCCCATCAAATATATTCGTCTGCGGCCCGGTCGGAATGATTGGTTCCTATCCACGGGCGGCGAAGCTCGCCAGGTTTGGGAACAGATCGGAAACGACAACTGGGGCCAACAGCCGTTCATGAACGGCTATTTCAACCAACGGTACATGTTTTATTTTGACGTTCATTACGGCAAGCACGTTCGCTCGTTCGTGGAGCTCAAAAGCGGCTTGAACTCTTACCGCATCGGTGGTCCGAGACCGATCGACGAAAAGAAACTGGATTTCCAAGCAGCATTTCTCGAAGTCGGAACGGGGGATGAATGCAACTGGATCAAGTTCAGAGCCGGGAGACATGAGATGGAATATGGCTCCGGACGCCTGATCGATGTTCGTGAGGGCCCCAACGTGCGCTTGAGCTTTGACGGGTTCAAGGTGAAGGCCGGTGTCGGCTCCTGGCACATTGACGGCTTCGCCATGCGCCCGGACCTGGACAAGCCGGGGTTTTTTGACAATGCTCCCAACCATGCAGTCGGATTTTGGGGCGTGTACGGCGTCCGACCTCTGACGAAAACCATCACACTGGACGCTTACTACCTTGGCCTCGATCGAAAAACAGCTACATTTGACCGGGGTATTGGTCATGAAGTGCGGCACACCATCGGTGCGCGTCTTTCCCGTCCTATTGCCGAGAGGAAATCCGGCTGGGATTTCGATGATGAAGCGCTTTGGCAATTCGGAACCTTCGGTTCCGCAAACATACGCGCCTGGACAGTGGCTTCGGAAACCGGTTACCGCTTCCCGAACGTTCCGCTGAAACCGCGATTCAGCGCTAAGGCGGACATCTCGAGCGGCGACGATCCGCGGACCAACACTCTCGGCACATTCAATCCTTTGTTCCCGAAAGGCAATTATTTTGGGGTCCTCGCCACCGCCGGCCCCGGCCCCATCAACTTTATTGATGTACACCCTCGCGTTGAAACAACGCTGCCGCAGGGTGTGACGGTCTCGGTCGATTGGATCTTTCAGTGGAGAGAGAGCCTGCGAGATGGAGTGTATTCGGTCCCGGGATTTCTGATTATTCCTGCAGGAAAGAGCAATGCACGCTTCGTCGGACACCGTCCGGGCACGGAAGTGCGCTGGCAGGCGAATCGCCATCTTTGGTTTCAAGCCGACTACGGAATTTTCTATGCGGGCAAGTTTGTCAAACAGAGTCAGCCAGGCCGCAACCTCAATTACTGGGCACTGTGGGCCGGCTATAAATTCTAGGAAGCGATCCTGTTGCTGACGCCCTATGCCGCAGCCGCCGCCTAAGTGCGCCACCACGCGAGATTCGAGGGTTCGACAGTCGATATGGCTGCGGATCGCTCCGTGCTTGAACGAAGTGATCTTGTGCTGGCCTGCGCGCCTGTGTTGCATAGCAACGGGCAGTCGACTCACGAAACGGTGCAAGCAGCCAAAGTGGCTTGGCACCCAGATTGGTCTACGAGCCACGATGATTGCACACTGGGAAGAACTGGCATGTTTTGAAAGGAGTGCCGACGCAATCAGCAATATACTCGGTCGGCTAGGCGCCCATGGCGAGCGGTCCAAACACTGAAAAGGTCATAGCTTACGCCCTGCTGGTAATGACGGCCGTCACCGGCCTGGTGGACGCCGTCAGTTTTCTGTCCCTCGGGCACGTCTTCACCGCGAACATGACGGGGAATATCGTGCTTCTTGCGTTTGCAACAGCGCAGGTATCTGGACTGTCCATCGCACGCTCGTTAACAGCACTTTCGGCCTTTCTTGTAGGGGCGACACTCGGCGGACGGGTCATGGCGCGGGCGAGTGCCGATTCACAGATTCGATTTGCGGCACAAGCGTTCCTGCTGGAGGTGGCCTTTCTATTTGCTGCGTCGCTTTGTGGCATCGGATTCCGAGGCGATCTGCTCGAAGACTCTTTTCAACCGTTTGCTCTGATCGCCTTGACGGCGCTGGCGATGGGCACACGGAATGCCGCTGTCCGCAAGCTGGCAATACCCGATCTGACGACAACGGTCCTGACACTAACGTTCACGGGCATCGGTGCGGACTCTTCGATCGCGAACGGCAACAACCCGAGATTGGCAAGAAGGGTTGAAGCGGTCGTCGCAATGTTTTTGGGCGCGGCGTTAGGTGCGGTGATCATACGCTACTCCATCTCAGCGGCCTTGTGGCTTGGGACAGCGATGTCCGCCTTGTGCGGCGCAGCATTGTTTCGCGCGTTGCGCACGCCCGAAAAGCTGTGACGACGAGAGGGAGTTCTACCGTGACTCAAAGCGCTACGGTTCAAATAACCGCTGCAGCGGTGAACCGTGACCTCGCACGCGCACCGTTTCAGTTGTGAAAAACGCCACGGAATAGGCGAACCATCTCGGCAAAGGCCAAGTCCGTCGCTTCCGGATCGAAACGCGGCCCTTCATCGCGTGTGAAAGCGTGTTCGGCTGGATACAGGAGCGTCTTATAGCGTGCCCCGGAGCTTCGCAGCGTCCGATCAATCGTTTCGCGTCCTGCATCGGGAACGTGCGGGTCCTTTGTTCCGAAGATCATCAGGAGTTCACCGCGAATTTCTTTTGCGCGGGCCAACGATCCGGCATCCGCGTCCTGGCCGAGCTTGCCGTCATGGATGCCTGTCCCGTAGTAGCAGACCGTTGCGCGGACATCGGGCTGGAATGCAGCACGGAAGGCGAGGTGGCCGCCGATGCAGAAACCCACAGCGCCGATTTTCCCCGACGCGACCTTGGGATGTTTGGAGAGCCAGTCCAAACCAGCCCGACAATCGGCATCAAAATGCGCGACCGGAGTCTTCGCGGCGTCTTGCTGGCCGCGCGTGCGTCCGGCGTCGTCAAATGGGATCGCCGTTCCGGGCGGCTCGATACGCCGATAAATTTCGGGGGCAGCGGCAACAAATCCATAACCGGCCAGCCGTACGCAAGTGCGTAGCATGGGCGGAGTGAGCTGAAAAATGTCGGAAAAACACCAGATGCCGGGGTATCGGCCTTCGGCCTTAGGCGCAGCAATGAAGGTTCGCATCGGGGAACCCGGCATGGCAATGTCCGCGTATTCGGTCGCGACGATCATTGGTTTGTTGCAGGAAAGTCTGGCCAAGAAGCATGAGCCAGTCAACTCCTGAATTAACTCCTCCTCAGATTCAGTTTCGCTCGGCCAACTACATTCCCTCGCCGCTTTGCTCAATAAGCTTGGCGACCAGTCCCGTCCATCCGGTCTGGTGGCTCGCTCCGATGCCGGCGCCATTGTCGCCGTGAAAGTACTCATGGAAATAGATGAGGTCGCGCCAGTATGGATCGTTCTGAAATTTCTCGAGCCCGCCATAGACCGGCCGATGTCCATTTTCGGAACGCAGAAAAATTCGCGTCAGTCTACGCGAAACCTCCGCGGCCGCCTCCCACAGAGAGGCTTGCCGGCTCGAACCGGTCGGCAATTCAACCCTGAGGCTGTCCCCGTAAAAGTGATGAAATTTCTGGAGCGCTTCGATCAAGAGGAAATTAATGGGAAACCATACTGGTCCGCGCCAGTTGGAGTTTCCCCCGAACAGCGCAGTGCTGGACTCGGCGGGCTCATAGTCCACGCGATGCTCTGTTCGGTTTACATGCAGGACGTAGGGATTGCCTTTGTGGAATCTCGAGATCGCCCGAATACCATGTGGCGAGAGAAATTCGGATTCGTCCAGAAGGCAGCGAAGCACGCGTTCCAGTTGGCCGCGGTTCACCAGGGAAAGGAGGCCACGCAGCCCTTTGTCCGTTTGTGATGTGTCGAAGTGCGCCCGGACATCAGGGTGATTGTCAATGAACCACTGCATGCGGCGCTTGAAACCGGGGAGGCGATCGACTACATGCTGTTCGAAAGTCTCAACCGCAAGAAGCGGAATCAAACCCACCAGTGAACGTACCTTGAGGTAGTGGCGATCGCCGCTGGGCAGATGCAGAACGTCGTAATAGAAGCCGTCGTGATTGTCCCAGAGTTCGATGCCTCCCGGGCCGCGGTCGCTCATGGCTTGCGCGATGTGCACAAAGTGTTCGAAGAACTTGCTGGCGACGTTGTCATAGGCGGGATTTTCGCGTGCCAGCTCCAAGGCGATGGCCAGCATGTTCAGGCAGTACATGCCCATCCAGCTCGTGCCGTCCGATTGCTCGAGGAATCCTCCCGTAGGCAAGGGAGCAGATCGGTCAAACACGCCAATGTTGTCCAAGCCCAGGAAGCCGCCCTGAAAGATGTTCATGCCTTCGGCGTCTTTCCGGTTGACCCACCAGGTAAAGTTGAGCAGAAGCTTGTGAAAAGCACTTTCTAGAAAGGCGCGATCCGCTGTACCCCGTACACGCTTCTCGATCTTGTACACCCGCCACGCGGCCCATGCGTGCACGGGAGGATTCACGTCTCCAAAAGCCCATTCGTAGGCCGGCAGTTGGCCGTTGGGATGCATGTACCATTCACGAAAAAGCAGGGTGAGCTGTTCTTTCGCGAAATCGGGATCGATCTGGGCCAGCGGGATACAATGAAATGCCAGATCCCACGCGGCGTACCACGGATATTCCCACTTGTCGGGCATGGAGATGACGTCGGCATTGTAGAGGTTGGACCACTCATGATTCCGGCCCTTCTTGCGGCTCTCGGGAGGTGGTGGGCCGGCGGGATCGCCGTCAAGCCAGGTACGCACATCGAGGTGATAGAACTGTTTCGACCACAGCAACCCGGCGAAGGCCTGGCGTTGCACATTCTTCGCGTCTTCAGAAAGACCCTTGGGCGCGGGCTTGGCGTAAAACTCATCGGCTTCGGCGCGGCGAATAGCGAGGATGGAATCAAAATTTTGGCCGAGCAGCTCGGTCTGTGGAGCGCCGCCGATGACCAGTCGCGGCGCTGACATGCGAGCAATTTTTGGCTCCTGGCTGGTCAAGCGCAGCCGTAGCGTCGCGGAAGCGCCCGGGGCCAAGCGCAAACCGTAGAGCGCAGAAGCTTTGGTTCCGGTCCGCACCGAATTAACGGCATCACGATTTCCATGAACGACGTAATCGTTGATTCCGTCTTTGACGTAGGGTGTGCGATTCTCCCCTCCAAACAACTTCCTGGCGTTGGTTTCATTCTCGGTGAAAAGAAGTTCAGGTTGTCCTTCGCAGAGGAGCCAGCGCTTTCCATAGGCCTTGTGCTCGACCTCGATGACTGCCGATCCCGGTAGGCCGTACTCCTTGGGAATGCTGAGTTGTTGGATCGCGCGTAACGCCGGGCGATAGGCGTCTCTGCCCCACGACCATGTGTTGCGGAACCAGATGGTCGGAAGAAGCGAGAGGACTGCTTCGGCTGGACCTCGGTTGGCTACGGTGATCTTGATCAGGATGTCTTCGGCGCTCGCTTTGGCGTACTCGGTGAAGACGTCAAAATAGCGGTTTTCGGCGAAGGCCCCGGTGTCCAGCAGCTCATACTCGAAATCAGACCGGTTCCTGCGGCGGTTTTCATCGACCAGTTTTCCGTATGGAAATTCAAGCTGGGGATACTTGTACAGAGCCTTCATGTACGAGTGCGTAGGAGTCGAATCGAGATAGAAGTAATACTCCTTTACATCCTCGCCGTGGTTACCTTCATTGCCCGTAAGACCAAAGAGGCGCTCTTTGAGGATCGGATCGCGGCCATTCCAGAAAGCCAAGGCGAAGCACACCAGTTGGTGCCGGTCGGAGATGCCCATAATTCCGTCTTCGCCCCAACGGTAGGCACGCGAGCGCGCATGGTCGTGGGGAAAGAACTCCCAAGCCGTGCCGAAAGGGCTGTAGTCCTCGCGGACTGTGCCCCACTGGCGCTCGGAAAGATAAGGCCCCCAGCGCTTCCAATGGACTTTGCGCTTGCGTGACTCTTCAAGGCGTTTCTCTTCAGCGTTCATAGTTCTGTCGTCGGCTCATGTAACAGAAATGCGTCCGTCGGGCACTGGAGAATGGAAGCAGTGACTCATCCGAGCGATGAAACTTGCGCGTGCTGGCGTGACGCGGAGAAGGACACAAATCAGTCCTGGCTCTGCACCAGCGGTAGCTGCGAGGTGAGCTGGACGTCGATCATCATGCTGATACGGCGGTCCAGCTGAAAGAAGGTCGCCGCTTTCTTCCCGGACAGCACCTTACGCATGATGGGCACGTACTTCTGGCGGAGCTGGGCTGCGGAGATGTCGGTGTCCAACCAGCGGCGAATAAGACTGTCGGCTTGATCATCGGTCAGCGTCCCATATCCATCCGAATACTCTTTGATGATGATCGTTCGCGCTTCGTTGATCTTTCCGAAGTCCGCCGAATATTGCTCATAGACCGGCCAGAACTTGGTAGCTTCGGTATCTGTCAGGGTCAAATTCGCGGCGATGAGTTGCTTCTTGATCGAGCGAATGTCTCTACGCAGCAGCCCCAGCTGTTGATCAGTCAGCCCGCCGGCGGTGCTGTCGGCTGCGGTGGCCGCTCCTGATGCTGCGGTCTGAGCGACAACTCTCGGACCTCCGAAGGCACAAACTGCGATCCATGCGAACACGACAAAACTGATTTTCTTCACGCGTATCCCCTCTCCTTAGCGGCGAGCCCCATGGCGCAACTTGGCGCAAACTTCCCACGGCAGCGGGCGATAGTGCTGCAACTGACTTACCAATCTAGCTGTCATGAGATGACTGGAAGGCGCTGAGTTGACAGGCACATGCGGGAGCAACGTTCGTTCAGTTGACCAACGCAAACGTCACTGTCAACTGCTCAGCGTTTTCGCCAGACGATTGACAGCGCGTTTCTATCGAACAATCGCTCCCCGGCGTGGTATTGGAGATTCTGTGCGTCGAGGCTGGGACTACCGTTTCGCCGAACCGCAAAGCGGAACTGTCCGTTGCTCTCACACCTCGTTGTGAGCCGCGATCCGGTGATTTCAAAAAGAAGCCAGCCAATCACGGGCGCAGGGAGGCCCGTTGCTTTGCCATATTCCGAAGGCCATAGCGCATTGTCCGGATACTGCTCGCTCCATTCGACCAATAGATGCCACGAAGTCGGCGAGCGTGTTGTCAACAGTTAGCGGGCCCCACGCGAAGCGACTGCAGTATGAGTCGAAAAATACTGGTCCAATCCTTCTCTTAGGTCGCTCAAACCGCTCACGACATTTCGATTCAACGCAGCAACCACCGCGGGCACATCTTTTCCGTCCACCGGTTCATCGTGCGAATAGTAGCGCTGCCAAACCGTAGCCCCAGTCCTGGAATCGTGCAGTTCGAATTCAAAGGTCACGCGGGCCGTCAATACTTTTCCGTCAAGCTCCCGGAGGTCAAACAGGTGCCCACGCAGCACATAGTCGCCGTGAACATCGCTGCGCAGGGAATGGATTTCTTGATAGCGACCCGACGATCGAAGCTCGCGGAACAGGACCTCGCGAATCATCTCGGACGGCGGCTCGGCCCATCTTTCGTACTGGTATGTGCCCATGGCCTCGTGATTGGACGTGTAGACGATGCGGTCGTCACGATACAAGCTCGAGGTACCTATGGGGCCGAGCAGCAGCGTAACGGGATAAGCCGGCTCTGCCCCGGGTGCGGTATCACCCGGAACGGCTAGTTGATAGAACTTGCTTGGTCGGGCGGCGCCGCAGCCATCCAGTATTCCGAGACATAGCATCAGCGACGAAAAAATAATCTTGCATCTCATTGTTGTTCTCCGGGTTTGTGTTGTCGAGGGTCGGTCGCGCGAATGAGCGTGTAGGGACGCGTCTTGATGGTTGCTGTGAATTCCTTGAGGTTTTCAGTGACGCGCCGCATGTTGTCGAGCACCTCGTCAATATTTTCCGAATTGGCGTCGAGGGTTTGATCAAGCCGCGCGCTGGCGTCGGTCATATTCGTCAGAGTACGGCGCAGCTCGACGACGGCTTGGCGGACGTCCGCGCGATTCTCACCGACCATGGCATCGACATGGTTCAACGTCTGGTTTGCTTGCTCCGAAGTCTTTCGAAAATCTTCGAGAAGGGGCTGCAGTTTCTCGCTGACGGCGTTCACGTTGTGAAGTGTAGTCTTGATTTGAGGACGGTTTTCTTCGAGCATTCCGCGCGCATTGGCGATCGTTGCGGCAAGATTCGCGCGGTTCTGCGGGCCGAGCAAATCGTTCACGCGCGCGATGGTTTCTTTCACTTCTGAGGCTCGATCGTTCAAGTTGCGAAGCAGTTCCTGGGCCTGGGGATTGAGGTCATTGAGCTGCGCGGTCAAAGCGTTGAAGTCCACATACTTTTGCGATGGAAGAAGGGAACCGCTTGTTGCCCGTGCTGCTTGCGCGCTTCCTGGGAGAATCTCGAGGTGATTGTCGCCCAAAGGGCTCATGCTCATGATCTTTACACTGCTGTCGACTCTGACCGGAAGATCAGCCTGAACGCTGAAGACGACGTCCACCCGTCCGGGGTTCTGTGAATCGAGCTGTACGCTGTCAACCCGGCCTACCTTGGGCCCTCCTGCGTAGCGCACCGTGGCACCGGGCTCAAGCCCTCCCGCGAAGGGAAAATACGCGTGAAACTTCGTTGTCGATCGTGCAAAAGCGCCGCTCATCGTGAACACGGTGGCAAACAGCACCGCCACTGCGATCAGTACGAATAAACCAACGAGCGCCTGCTCGCGTTTAGGTTGCATCACTATTCTCTCTTTCCTGCGGCAATCGGCCGAGGCGGACGCTCCGCTGTGAGCATCTGCAAGTAATCCAATTCGCCGGAAACTTCTGGTTCGGCGACCCGATCAAGAAACTGGCGAACCCTCGGTTGAGTGCTGGCGCGCATCTCTTCGCTGGTGCCGATAGCCACGACGTTGCCCTTGTCCATCAAGAGCATGCGGTCGGCAATCAAGAATGCGCTGGCAAGCTCGTGCGTAACGACGATGATGGTCATGCGGAAAGCGCGCTTGAGTTCCAGAATCAACTGATCGATACCCGCCGCGATGATAGGGTCCAGGCCCGCCGACGGTTCGTCAAAAAACAGCATCTCCGGGTCCATGGCCAAGGCCCGCGCCACCGCGGCGCGCTTCTTCATGCCGCCGCTGAGCTGTGCAGGTTTGTAGTATTCAAATCCCTCAAGGCCCACCTGCTCGAGCTTGAGGCGAAGGATGACTTCAATCGTGGAGTCCGCTAGGTGCGTGTGTTCTCGAAGCGGAAGGGCCACATTTTCGCCCACGGTCATCGAGCCGAACAACGCGCCCCCCTGAAAGGACATGCCGATCTTCTTGCGGATTTGGTCCATCTCGGCGACAGAGGTTGTTGCGATGTTACGGCCTTTAATCCAGATTTCTCCCGCACTCGGCTGCTCCAGGCCTACGAGGGTGCGAAGAAGGGTGCTTTTTCCGGACCCAGAACCACCCAAGATGACCAGTGTTTCGCCTTGCAGGACGTCGAAGCTGATGCCGTGAAGAATCTCGCGTTCGCCGTAGCTGACGCGCAGGTCGCGCAGGGAAATCGCTGCTTCTGGATGAGAGGGCGAATGTATTTGGTCCGTTGTCATCACTTGCTCCGAGGGAATCAATGGCCACCAACAAAAAAGAAAAAGGTCGTGAAGAACAAATCCACCAAGACAACCAGAAAGATGGACATGACCACGGCGCGGGTTGTGGATCGGCCGACTTGTTCAGCGCCTCCCGCCGTTCGAAGTCCTTCCAGGCACCCGACGGCCGTGATGGTGATACCAAACATCACACTCTTGATCAGCCCGGTAGTGATGTCGCGCAGCAGCAGAGAGTCGATCGAAGCTCTGATGTAGCGCACAAGAGTGAAATCAGCCTGCGCGACGCCGAACAACGACCCTCCGAGAATGCCCATAGCGTTGGCCCAGATCGTCAAGCAGGGCAACATCACCATCATGGCCAAGAACTTCGGCGCAACCAGAAAACGGATGGGGCTGATCGCCATTGTTTCCAGGGCGTCGATTTCTTCGCTCACTTTCATCGTTCCGATTTCGGCGGCGAACGCAGACCCGGAACGTCCGATCACAACGATAGCGGTGATCAAGGGGCCGAGTTCCCGGGACATGGTGACGGCGACCGCCGTGGCTACGGCGCTCATCGCGCCGAATTTGCGAAGCTCGTAGGCCGCCTGTAACGCGAGGATCAGGCCGATGAAGAAAGTAATCAAAGAAAGGATCGGCAACGCGCGGACGCCGGTGTCCATGGCCTGGGACACTGCGCGCTGCAGGCGCAGCGGTTTTCCCCGGAACGGGGCGACCAACGTGTAATAGGCAGCGCGCGCTCCCAGTGACGCCAGCGAGCCGATATAGCCGAGGCTGTTTAGCGTGCTATCGCCGATTTCGGATACGAATTCCATATTAGGTCGCCAATGCCTGCTCTTCGTTGTCGTAGATTTCAAAGACCTTGATTAACCGCGAGAGTTGTAGAACTTCTCTGGCGGATATGCTCAGCCCGATCAAAATAAAGCGGGAACCCAGGTCGCGGGACGCTTTCAACCCTTCGACCAAGGAAGCGACACCGGAGCTATCGATGTAACGCACTTGGCCTAGGTTCACGATCACGCGCGCCGTGTGACTTTCGCGTATCTCACGCAACAGCGCCTGGCGCACTTCCGGCGAGTTGGCAAAATCGATGTCTCCTGAGACATCGAAGATCGTGGTTGTGTCGAGGTGCCTGGCTTGAATCTGCACAGTGTTTTTCTCCCTCACAAAGCAGTGCTGGTCGGCGCGAAATACTTCACCAGACGCAGCCGGTTCCTAGCACCCTTCCGTGTAAACTCAACCGTGTCCATGGCCTCGTGGATAAAATGCAGTCCGAGGCCGCCGGGCCGCAATTCATCGAGAGACCGCCGGCGTAGTTTGTTGGGATCGATTGCGGGGCCACGATCGCAAAGAACTATTTCGAGCCCCCGTTCGACGCAGTTGCCGCGCCGGCGTCGAGCCCTTCGAAAGTAAAGCGTGATGGGCTGGTCGAACCGATTGCCGTAGGAATGCCGCACGATGTTGCTAAGCGCTTCGTCGACGGCGCGCGTGATGGACCTGCGCTGCGCGGCGGGAAATCCGAGCATTTCGGCCAGCGATTCCACCGCTCCGCGCACGGTTGAAAGCAATCGGGGATTGCTGCACAACGCCATCATCAGCAGAAAGCCTCCTGGTTGTCGCTCACGGTCGGTGATCGGGCGCGGCGAAGTTTTCATGCGCGACATGGGCGGCCTTTTTGGCGAAGTCGTAGGTGGCCTTGAGATTCCCGCCAAAGAACCGGACCTTGCCGTTTACATCGCGCGCCAGGATAGGCTTTGCATCCGGGCCGGTGAACTGGCAATGGACCGTGATGGACGTGGCCCCGGCAACGGTTGTCACCTGGCGGGCCCTCTCGCTGCCGGCCTTGAATCCTCGGACCGTGCTATGGAGAACAACCAGATCGGGGGCACTCGCGGCGGTGCGGTCGCCGTCGCGATAAACATGCTGGAATGTTCGTTGTTTCTCGATTTGATGAACCAGATTTTCATAAAGCGCAATCTGAAATTCGGCAGGGAGTTTGATTTCGTCCGACTGGACCATCTCAACTTGGATTGCCGTAGCCTTAATCTTGCCGGACGGGTGTTCGGGGGATTGCGTCGCGTTTTGCTCGTTGCTGGAGGGGATGGCGGTAGTCGGTTCTGCCGTAGTTGCGGTATGCGTACCTAGGGCCAGCTCCGCCTTGATGGCATTCGCGGCGCCCACGGGCAGGGTGAAGATCGCGCCGTGTAAGCCCCCGTCCACACCGCGGTACCGAATTGTGAGCGTATCGATTTTCCTGCGGAAGAGACTCAGAAAGCGCCCACCGCCGTAGGGCGCGGCCATGCTCATCACTCCGACGGTCCCGCCGACCGATCTTTGCGTATCATCGCCGGCGACTACGTCTTGAATGGAAGCAGCGGCTATGTCGGCGTTTGTTTGGCCGTGGACAAACTGCAGATTTCCGTTCTCGACCTTCAGTGTGCCTTTTGCATTCGCTTTGACGCCCGTGAGACCGATCAGCTGGACGGCGTTCACAGGCGCGGGGGTCTGTTGGGCGTTGCCGATCGAAGTCTCAATGCCGACAAAGAGCAAAGCGACAGAAACAAGAACCGCGGTGCGTCTGGTTGCCATTCATTCTCCTAGTGTTGAACTCATCTGTTTCAAGGAACGTGCACCAACATGAGAGAAACGTCGTCAGTCGGCGGTCCCTCGCGCCACGCAGCCACACCGTCGAGAATCCCCTGTTTCATTTGGTCGGGAGGCAGATACGAAGTACGGCGGACGATTTCTTGGACGCCTTCGATGCCCAGCATCTCTCCCCTGGAATTGAAAACTTCGGTAATTCCGTCGGTATACAGAACGACGCGGTCGTCCGGCTGGAGTTGGACTTCGAGGGTGGCGGTGATCTCCACGGCTTCCGGCAGCGCGCCAAGTACCATGCTGCCCGACTCGAGGAGAATCGGACTCTGGCCACGACGGGCTACCATCGCAGGGGGGTGGCCAGCGCCGGCAAAGAACATCGTGCGTTGTTCTGCATCGATCCTGGCTGCGGCAGCGGTAACAAACATTCCCGAGCTATCGATTTCCTGGAGCAGAAAGCGATTCAACTCGCCGAACATGTCGACGAATGGAATGCCGCTCCGCAGGTGTGCTGCCGCTTCGGAGTAGATTCGGTTCGCGACCAAAGCCGAACCGATACCGTGACCGGAAACATCGCACACCAGCAAACTAAGGTCCTCGTGGTTCACCGAGTTCACCAGGGCGAAGTCGCCACCAATTGTGTGCACAGGGTGATAGAAAGAGTCGACGCTCATTCCTTTCCAGGTCAAGGATCGCGGCGTGAGACTGCGCTGAACCCGCGCGGCAAGCCGCAGGTCTTCCTCGATTTCCTTCTGGCGCTTCCTGAGCTCCAAGTTTGCGGATCGAAGTTCCTGCTCTGCTCGCACTTGCTCCGAGATATCCGTGAAGGTCACAATTCCAAACCGACCCGCAGAATTGCGAATCGTCCGGGAACTGATGATGACGGGCAAACGCCCGCCGCCTCTTTGCGGAACCACGAAGGAATGCCGGTTGTGGCCGGTGCTGAACGCAATGTCAACCTGTTGTGTCAGAAAACCCCACTCCTGTGAGGAATAGAAGGAGGAAGCGTCGACTCCGAGCAACTCATGCCGGGAAAAGCCGGTCATTTCCACAAACCGCGAGTTCGCAAATAGAATCCGATGTTGGTCGCTCGCGACAATGACTCCCTCGTTGAGCACCTCGAGAACGTTCTCCATCTGAGTGAGCCATTCGGGCTTTTCCATCTCGATCGAATCTCTCCTAGTCACTGACATTGGGCTTCCTCGAAGCGGAAGAGGAGCAGTGTCGGCGGTGTCATGAGAACGCTATTTCTCGAGAAAGGTTCTCTGCGAATCTCGGGGCAAGGGCCTGAAAAGCGCTTTTCCTCGAAGCATATGGGGAGTCCGTTCCCCGACGGATAGGGGCGACGAGGGAACGCGCGGCGTGGTTCATGAGCTGTCGCCTGGCGCGAAAGAGTCGTGATTTAAAGGTTCCGGATGTAACGCCCAATAAGGCAGATGCCTCTTCGTTGGACATTTCCTGGTAATACGTCATCGCAAATGCCTGGCGAAGTAGGGGACTCATTCTCCTGAGCAAGACATCGATCAACTGGAACGTCTCTTCCTCTGCGTACATCATTTCCGGATCCGGTTGCGCGGCCGGAATCCTTTCCGTCCAAGGAGCTTCTTCGATCGCGCTCGATTCCGGCTCGGAGTCGTGCTGCAAGCGCTTTCGTTTTCGCCGGATCATCAGAGCAGCATTCAACACGATGCGCGTAAACCAGGTCGTAAGCGCGGATCGGCCTTCGAAGGCGCGTAAGTGAAGGTAGGCCGACAGCAAAGCATCCTGAACTGCGTCTTCAGCGTCTTCCTTATTTCGCAAAATGGAGTAGGCCATCCCGACGAATCTAGGACGCGAGGCTAGGAACATTTCCTGGACCGCTTCCCACTCGTGGCCTTCTCTTTGAGCGGGGACAAATCTGCGGGACGTGTGACTGGCCGCGGCGCGAAAGTGCGGCCGCAGGTGATTGTTCCTCGCTCTGGAACTGCCGCAGGCATGCCCACCGCATTGGGCAGATATCGATGACTGGTTCACTGGCGATCTCCCTTTCCTCATTGCTTATGAAGCATCTCGGTGTCCATCAGTGAGGCTTGCCGGGAAAATCTGCCATCCATCCTGTTTTCAGTAGCTAGAAGACGTTCCGGCGGCGGATCGAAGAGTTCGGTTTGTCCGCGGCTCATGGCGGGGCTTTGACGGAAACGTCGAGGTCGTCACGCGCGATCGGGCGCTCGAACAGCGTGTCCCCTGCTTTTCATTCATCCTCCTTCGCTTTCAATGACTTGCCGTTACTGCGAGCGCTTGCCAATTGGCAGACGCGTTGCACTGTAGGCTGGCGAATTTGCCTTGAGGAGTAATCGTGCGGATAGGGCTTGGTTCGGACCGGATCGGATTCGAATGTAAGGAACGTTTGAAAGCCAGATTTGCCGGACAGGGGCACTCTGCAGAAGATGTTTGTCCGGCGAATTTTTGCGGAGGCGAGGACTACCAGAGCATAACGGATCAACTGTCGTCAGCTGTCTACACGGGCCGCGTCGAACGCGGTGTGCTGATCTGCTCTAGGGCGATCGGAGCTTCCGTGTTGGCCAATAAGCATCCTGGCGTACGCGCGGCTTTGTGCCATGACTTGCCCTCGGCGCGCCAAGGAGTTCAGGACGATGGCGTGAATCTTCTGGTGATGCGAGCAGGGGTTGTCACGCTCGATTTTGCTTGCGAACTGGCCGATGCCTTTGTCCAAGCGTCATACCTTCCTTTGGAGCAGGAGTTCGGGATACCCCCGCGACGCTTGGCACGCGTCGTCGAGTACATTCGAAACCATTTAGACCAGCCGCTGGCGGTGAGCGCGCTGTGCAGGTTGGCGGAGATGAGCCAATCGCATTTCTCCAAGTTGTTCAAGCGCAGCACCGGCTTGGCGCCGCATCAGTTCGTTTTGCAGGAGCGAATTAATCGTTCGAAGGAGCTTCTACGTCAAGGCAACACCAAGATTGTCGAGATCGCGCTTGGAGTGGGCTTCGAGAATCAGGCCCACTTCACAACCGTGTTTGGGAACCTGGTGGGCATGACGCCCCGCCAATTTCAGCGTTCGTCTGGTCAGGAAACTGGCGGGATGTTCCGTCGAGCGCTGGAGGTCGAGGTCGCGCAGAGCTGGTAGGAATGGTCACGAAATCTTTCAACTGGATCGACCAAGTGCGAGCAAAAGTTGTCGCAGGAGTTGAAAACGGGACACAGAAACTCGAAAGAACGCGCAATCGAAATAGGCGCAAAGTGGGCGTGTGATGCGGAAACGTAAAAAAGCGGATTTGAAAAACTGGCGAAAAGAAACTCAGCGGTTGCTTTAGAAAGTGAGCAGCGTGATGTCAACGACTCAGACGGTGTTGGATCTCGACCAGGTATGCGTGAACACGATGAGGACACTGGCCATCGACGCGATCCAGCAGGCGAATTCCGGCCACCCCGGCACGCCGATGGGCATGTCCCCCACGGTTTACTGTTTGTGGCAAAGGCTTCTAAGGTTCGACCCGGAAGATCCCATTTGGATGAATCGCGACCGCTTCGTGCTTTCCGCGGGGCACGCATCGACTTTGTTGTACACAATTCTGCATCTCGCAAGAGTGAGAGCCGTCGATCCAGAATATGAAATTCTGGGCCGCCCTTCCGTCACGCTGGATGACCTCAAGTCTTTCCGGCAATTCGGCAGCCGCTGCGCTGGACATCCGGAGTACCGCTGGACTTCGGGCGTGGAAACGACGACGGGCCCGCTGGGACAGGGCGTTGCCACGAGTGTGGGCATGGCTATTGCCGAAAAATGGCTCGCCGCGCGTTACAACAAGCCAGATTTTGAATTGTTCGACTATCGCATTTACGCGCTCTGCGGCGACGGCTGCATGATGGAAGGAATCTCGAGCGAGGCAGCCTCGGTTGCCGGGCACCTGAAGCTCGATAATCTGTGCTGGATCTATGACAACAATCACATCACCATCGAAGGCAAAACCGATATCGCGTTCACCGAAGACGTGGCAGGGAGATTTCTGGCGTATGGATGGAACGTGGTTCGCGTCGGGGATGCCAACGATCTGGGTCGCATCGAGAACGCGCTCCGGAATGCCGCGGGCACGACGGGCAGACCATCGATCGTAATCGTTGATAGTCATATCGGCTATGGTTCTCCGCATCGTCAAGACACGAGTGCGGCGCACGGCGAGCCGCTTGGCGAAGAGGAGATTAAGCTGGTGAAACAGGCGTACGGCTGGCCGCCCGACGCCAAGTTCCTGGTTCCCAGCGGAGTATACGAGCACCTCGAGTCCGGGATTGGACGGAGGGGCCGCGAAGCGCGGGAACAGTGGGAGAAACAGTTCGCCGAGTACCGGAAACAATTTCCCGAACTTGCCGCGGAGCTCGATCAAATTCAAAAACGCGAACTGCCGGTGAACTGGTCCAACGACATTCCCGTTTTTCCAGCTGATAGCAAGGGAGTATCCGGACGCGACGCCTCTGCCAAAGTCCTCAATGCCGTCGCGCCGAATCTTCCCTGGATGATCGGTGGCTCCGCCGACCTTACTCCGTCCACCAAGACGCGTCTGACGTTCCCGAGCGCGGGTGATTTTCAGGCCGACAGTCGATCGGGCCGCAATCTGCACTTTGGGATCCGTGAACACTCGATGGGCGCGATTCTCAACGGCCTCGCGCTGTCGAAGCTGCGACCCTTCGGGTCAGGGTTCCTGATTTTCAGCGACTACGGGCGAGGCGCGATCCGGCTCAGCGCGTTGATGGAAATTCCCGTGATCCATGTCTTCACGCACGACTCCATCGGTGTCGGCGAAGATGGCCCAACGCACCAGCCCATCGAACATCTGATCTCACTCCGCGCCATTCCGAACCTGGTGGTGCTGCGTCCCTGCGATGCCAATGAGGTTGCCGAAGCGTGGAGAACGATTCTCGCCATGCCGCGGCAGCCGGTAGCGCTAATCCTGACGCGACAAAATCTGCCCACCTTTGACCGCAAGCGCTTTGCTGCGGCGAGTGGCCTGTCGAAAGGGGCTTATGTTCTCGCGGATGCAGAGGACGGCAAGCCGGAGGTAGTCCTCATGGCAACCGGGAGCGAAGTCTCTCTGTGTGTAGAAGCGTATGAGGAGTTGACGCGACAAGGAGTACGAGCCCGCGTTGTGAGTATGCCTTCGTGGGAATTGTTTGAACGGCAAAGTGAAGAATACCGCCGCACCGTTTTGCCCCCAACGGTGAAGGCCCGCGTGGCGGTCGAGCAAGCATCCACACTCGGATGGTGCCGATATACGGGAATTGACGGAGCGATTCTCGGAATGAAGACCTTCGGAGCCTCCGCGCCGCTGAAGGTGCTGCAAAAGGAATTCGGATTCACTACCGCTCACGTTTTGGAAGCTGCCAAGGCGCAGCTCGCACAGGTGAGATGACCATGCGCATCGCCGTCGCTTCCGACCACGCCGGATTTTCGCTTAAGGGAAAGGTTGCCGAATATCTCGGCCGCTTAGGACACACCGTGGAAGATCTTGGCACTTGTGACACCACACCGGTCGACTATCCGGATTTTGCGGAAGCCGTTGCCAAGGCGATTCTTGGCGAGCGCGTGGAGCGCGCCGTACTGATCTGCGGAAGTGGTGTCGGTGCCTCAGTGGCCGCGAATAAGTTCAGAGGGATTCGCGCCGGCCTGTGCCACGACACGTACTCCGCGCATCAGGGGGTCGAGCACGATCACATGAATGTGCTGGTCCTCGGAGGTCGCGTCATTGGCGAAGCGCTGGCGCATGAACTTGTTGGCGCCTTTGTTGGCGCCAAACAGTCGCAGGAGGAACGGCACCTTCGTCGTCTAGGCAAAATTGAAGCCATTGAAGCGAAATTCGGCGCGGAATCTTTGCAGAGCACGGCACACGCCGACTGAGGAATTTAGCACAGAGATTAGCACTTAAAGAAAGGTAGCCAGCAAAATGACAACGGCAGCACTGAGCATTCCCAAAGAAGCAAATCCGCTGAGAGGGCTCTCTGATTTTGGGCAGTCCGTCTGGCTGGATTACATTCGCCGAAGCTTGATTACCAGCGGAGAGCTAAAGCGTCTGGTTGTCGAAGACGGCTTACGTGGCGTTACTTCGAATCCAGCGATCTTCGAGAAGGCCATCGTAGGCAGCACCGATTACCAGTCGGTGATCGAGAGCAAGGAATCGGCCGGCCTGGATGCCAAGGGTCTCTACGAAAAAATTGCCGTCAAAGACGTTCAGGACGCTGCAGACATCCTGCGCCACGTATATGACGAAAGCAAACGCCACGACGGCTACGTGAGCCTCGAGGTCTCGCCGTTGCTGGCGAATGACACGGCCGGGACGCTGCAAGAAGCGCGGCGGCTCTGGAAAACGGTGGGTCGCGAAAATCTCATGGTCAAGGTTCCGGCCACTCCTGAGGGCATCCAAGCAATCCGCCAGCTGATCAGCGAAGGCATCAACGTCAACGTCACCCTCCTTTTTTCGCGCGACGTTTACGAACAGGTCGCAAACGCTTACATCGAAGGTCTGACCGCGCGTGCGGCTAGCGGCGCCGACGTGAGCCGCATCGCCAGCGTAGCCAGTTTCTTCGTGAGTCGCATTGACTCCAAGCTCGACGCCCAAATCACGAACCAACTGAAAACCGCGACCGACCCGATCCTGCGCGCCCGCCTAAGCGGCCTGCTCGGGAAAGTCGCAATTGCCAATGCAAAGCTCGCCTATCACCGCTTCTCCGAATTGTATTCGGGAGAGGCCTGGGCAGCCCTGGCCAAACAGGGAGCGCAGCCCCAGCGGCTGCTGTGGGCGAGCACCAGCACAAAAAACCCCGCTTACCGGGATGTCGTCTATGTGGAGGAGCTGATCGGCCCTTCGACGGTGAACACGATTCCTCCTGCGACTTTCAACGCGTTCCGGGAACACGGCAGGCTTCGCATGAGCCTGATCGAAGACCTGGAGAACGCCGCGGACACCATGGAATCGGTGGAGCGTGTCGGCATCTCGATGAAAACCGTGACAAGCGCTCTTTTGGACGAGGGCCTGCGTCAATTCGTGGACGCGTTCGCGCAGCTTCTGAAAGCCACAGGTTCGCGGAAGGACCAGGAATCCGCGGCCAAGATCAACTCGGTTTCCTACACGCTTCCGGCCAGACTGTCGGCCGCCGTAGAGAGCGCGCTTACGGATTGGACGAAGAACGACAAGGTGCGGCGTTTGTGGCGAGCCGACGCCTCGCTTTGGTCCGGGTCCGACGAGAATCATTGGCTCGGCTGGCTTGCCATCACCGATGACCAAGTGGCGCACAGCGCCGCTCTGACTTCGCTTGCCGACGAAGTAAAGCAAGCCCGATTCAAGCACGCCCTTCTGCTGGGCATGGGAGGATCGAGCCTTTGCCCGGAAGTCCTGCGGCTTACCTTCGGAAAGATCGAAGGATTTCCCGAGCTGCATGTCCTCGACTCCACCGATCCCGCGCAGATCAAAGCCATCGAAGCCAGGATCGATCTAAAGAGCACGCTGTTTATCGTCTCCAGCAAATCCGGCGGCACGCTCGAACCCAACATTTACAAACAATATTTCTTCACCAGGGTCAAGGAAGTCGTCGGTGAAAAGGAAGCAGGGAATCGCTTCATTACGGTTACCGATCCGGGTTCGAAGATGCAGCATGTGGCCGAGAACGATAAGTTCCGGCACATCTTCGCCGGAGTACCCAGCATCGGCGGGCGTTATTCCGCACTATCGAACTTCGGTATGGTCCCGGCCGCGGTCATGGGGATCGACATCGTGAAGTTCCTGAACCGCACAGAGGAAATGGTTCATGCCTGCGGCGCCACCGTATCGGCAACGGAGAATCCCGGCGTGGTGCTGGGCGCGATCCTCGGAACTGCAGCGAACAGCGGACGCGACAAACTGACCATCATTGCGTCTCCCGGTATTTCGGACCTCGGAGCCTGGCTCGAGCAGCTCCTCGCCGAATCCACGGGAAAAAGCGGCAAAGGAATCATTCCGGTGGACCGTGAAAGCTTGGCCGCCCCCGACAACTACGGCGCGGATCGCTTATTCGCCTATCTGCGTCTTGAATCCGCACCCGACCAATCGCAAGAGGTCGCCGTAGCAGCCCTCGAGAAAGCAGGCCACCCGGTAGTGCGCATCGCCGTGCGAGATCGCTATGCCATCGGCGAAGAATTTTTCCGCTGGGAAATTGCCACAGCCGTAGCGGGTTCGATCATCGGGATAAACGCCTTCAACCAACCTGATGTGGAAGCAAGTAAGGTGGCGACGCGAAAACTCACGAGTGAGTACGAAGCGACAGGCAAGCTACCTGCCGAAGAGCCGTTTTTCGAAGGCGACGGTGTGAAGCTCTATGCTGACGCAAAAAACGCGGACGCCCTCAAGCAGGGAAAATCGCTTGCCGAGATCCTGAAAACCCACTTCGCGCGAGCTGGCCAGGGAGACTATTTCGCTCTGCTTGGCTACATCACCATGAATCCCCAGAACGAGGCTGTTCTGCAGGCCATTCGCCACAGCGTGAGGGACAAGAAGAAGATCGCGACGGTTCTTGGATTTGGTCCGCGCTTTCTGCACTCCACCGGCCAAGCCTACAAAGGCGGACCCAATACCGGCGTGTTTCTGCAGATCACCTGCGACAACGCCGTCGATCTCGCGGTTCCCGACCAAAAGTACACCTTCGGTGTCGTCAAAGCAGCACAGGCCCGCGGCGATTTCACAGTACTCGCTGAACGCAGGAGACGCGCCCTCCGCGTGCATCTGGGCAAAGATGTGAAAGCAGGACTCGCGACCTTACAAGCGGCAGTTAGCCAGGCACTCGCATAAAACGGGGAACTATTCGAAAGCGCGGAAGCGGACAGGAGAAATATCAATGCAACTCGGAATGATCGGGCTGGGAAGAATGGGAGCCAACATGGTGCGCCGGCTGCAACGAGCCGGACACCAATGTGTGGCTTTCGACCGTAGCGCAGAGTCTGTAAATCAAGTCGTCCGTGACGGCGCGACTGCCGCCACTTCTCTGGATGATCTGGTGAAGAAGCTGCAGCGGCCGCGCGCCGTATGGCTAATGGTGCCAGCCGCCGTGGTGGATGCCACGCTGAAGGAACTGGCCGCAAAGCTCGAACCTGGCGACATCGTGATCGACGGCGGCAACTCGTACTACATTGATGACATCCGCCGTGCGAAGGAACTCGAGACGAAATCATTGCATTACGTCGATGTAGGGACGAGCGGTGGTGTCTGGGGTCTCGAACGTGGCTATTGCCAGATGATCGGCGGCGAAAAGCAAGTCGTAGCGCATCTCGACCCACTTTTCAAATCTCTTGCGCCGGGGCGCGGTGATATTTCGCGCACACCCGGTCGCGAGAAAGTCCCGGGGACCGCGGAAGAGGGCTACCTGCATTGCGGCCCGTCGGGCGCCGGGCACTTCGTGAAAATGGTGCACAACGGCATCGAGTACGCCTTGATGGCTGCGTATGCGGAGGGACTCAACATCCTGAAGCACGCCAACGCTGGAAGCGGCACTCGCGAAATTGATGCGGAGACAACGCCGCTGCGCAATCCGGAGAACTATCGCTATGACTTTCCTCTGGCCGACGTTACCGAGGTGTGGCGGAGAGGCAGCGTCGTGGCCAGTTGGCTCCTCGATTTGACCGCCATTTCGTTGTTGGAACAGCCGTCCCTTGAAAAATTCTCGGGGAGAGTATCGGACTCGGGCGAGGGGCGTTGGACCATCCTTGCCGCCATCGAATCCACTGCACCGGCTCCCGTCCTGACGGCATCACTGTTTCAACGCTTTGTCTCTCGCGGGGAAGACGATTTTGCAGACAAACTCCTGTCCGCCATGCGGTTTCAATTTGGCGGGCACATGGAGAAGGCGGCGAGCGCCAAGTAAAACGAGCAGATGACAAATCAAATACGGATCGGATGAAGATGAATATGACTGATACTTTGCACGAACAAGGACAACAGGCAGGCCCCTGCGTTATGGTGATTTTCGGCGCCGGCGGCGATCTGACAAAACGCAAGCTGATTCCGGCTTTGTGCAATTTGGCCAAAGGCCGACTCCTCTCTCCCCAGTTCGCGGTGATTGGCTTCTCCTACGATTCCCTGACAACGGAAGCCTTCCGTGCGCAGCTCAGCAAGGACATCAAAGAGTTCGCGCCCGAGCCGGTCGATAGCAAGCTTTGGGATTGGTTCTTGGAGCGGATCTACTACGTCCAGGGCGATTTCCAGGATTCCGCCGCTTACGAAAAGCTAAAAATGCAGATGGCGACAGTGGAAAAAACACACTCCACGCAAGGGAATCGCTTCTTCTACCTGGCCGTGTCTCCCAAGTTCTTCGCCCCAGTGGCCAAGCAATTGGGCCAGGCCGGGCTCACGCAAGAGGTCGAGGGCAAGTGGACCAGGGTCATTGTGGAGAAGCCGTTCGGAAGAGGCCTCGATTCCGCGAAAGAACTAAACCGCGAGCTCAAGAAAATTCTGGAAGAACAACAGATCTATCGGATCGACCACTACTTGGGCAAGGAGACCGTGCAAAATCTCATGGTCTTCCGATTCGCGAATGCCATTGCTGAGCCTTTGTGGAACCGCAACTTCATCGACAGCGTGCAAATTACGGCCGCCGAAACGGTTGGCGTCGAACAGCGGGGCGGCTTCTATGAGACCGCCGGCGCTTTGCGCGACATGGTTCCCAATCATCTCTTTCAACTGCTTTCGCTGACGGCCATGGAGCCACCTATCTCATTCGATGCCGACGCAGTGCGAGACAAACAAGCCGAGATTCTGCATGCCGTGCAGGTTCCCAAGCCAGAAGACGTGATGAACATGGCGGTTCGCGGACAATACGGCCAAGGCGCTGTGGGAGAGGAGCGATTGCCCGCCTATCGCACAGAGCCCAGGGTTTCCTCCTCTTCGAACACTGAGACTTATGCGGCGCTGCGGCTGCAAATCGACAACTGGCGTTGGTCCGGCGTTCCTTTCTACTTGCGGACGGGAAAGCGTTTGCCGCAGCGCGTTACGGAAATCGCCATTCAGTTTCGGCGTTCTCCCTTCGTGCTGTTTCGAAAAACCAAGATTGCGGATCTGCAGACGAACCGGCTGGTCATTCACATTCAACCCGATGAAGGAATTTCGCTGCGATTCGGAGCGAAGGTTCCGGGGCCGGTGATGCAGCTGGGCCTTGTGAATATGGAGTTTGACTACGCGCGCGACTTCGGGCGTTCGCACAGCACCGGCTACGAACGGCTCTTGTACGACTGCATGATCGGCGACGCCACGCTCTTCCAGCGCGCGGACATGGTCGAAGCCGGGTGGAGGGTAATTCAGCCCGTACTGGATGCGTGGTCCGCTATTCCCGCTGGAAGTTTTCCTAACTATGCAGCGGGAAGCTGGGGACCGGCAGAAGCCGACGAATTGTTGGCACGCGACGGCCGCACCTGGCGAACGATTGGGGAAGAGCACACACCGCCTGCCCCAACCGAGCTCCCGGAAACCTTGGCGCGGGCGACCGCAGGAGTGAAATAGACCATGACGAGCAATCGAGAAATCAGAGTCTTGGCCGATGCCAATAGCATCGCCGAGACGGCCGCCGCGGAATTTCTTGAGGCCGCACGCGAAAGCATCCGCGAAAAGGGCTCGTTTCGTGTCGCGCTCGCCGGGGGTTCTACACCGAAAACACTCTATGGCTTACTCGCCGGCAACCCGTTGCTGCAGGCCAAGGTACCGTGGAGCAAGATCCAATTTTTCTTCGGCGATGAACGGCACGTGCCCCCCGACCACGCGGAGAGTAACTTTCGCATGGCCAAGGAAGCGATGTTCGCCAAAGCCCCAATTGATCCGAAGCAGGTCCATCGCATCAAGGCCGAGAAGCGAAATGCCGCGGAAGCTGCGGTGCAATACGAAGACGATTTGCGCGCGAGTTTCGGATTGGCTGTAGACCGGTTGCCTGGTTTCGATCTCGTACTGCTGGGCATGGGCCCGGAGGGGCACACCGCTTCTCTGTTTCCCGGGACAAAAGCGTTGCACGAAGACCACCGACTGGTCGTCAGCAACTGGGTGGGCAAACTTTACACAGATCGCATCACTCTCACGCCGCCGGTCTTGAACAATACGGCGCGGGTCATGTTCATGGTGCACGGCGAGGAAAAGGCGCCTGCGCTAAAGGCGGTGCTCGAAGGACCGTACGAACCAGAGCAGCTCCCGGCGCAGTTGATCCGGCCGAAGCTGGGGAAAGTGTTGTGGCTCGTTGATCCAACCGCGGCCAGCATGCTCGTTCCACAAGCGAAAGGTGCAGTCTAGGAGAAAAATTATGGCTACCAGTGCGCGCGCTACTCTTGAAACCCACTTGGGTGCGAAAGCCCAGGCCTTGCTCGAATTTCATTCGCCCAAAATTCCCAAGGAGCGGCTCCACCTACCCGGCCCCGATTTTATCGACCGCGTTTGGACCGGGTCCGATCGGAATATTCGTGTTCTGACCAATCTGCAGCGGATCTATGAACACGGGCGTTTGGGTAAGACGGGCTATCTCTCGATACTTCCCGTCGACCAGGGTATTGAGCACTCCGCAGGGGCAAGCTTCGCAAAAAACCCTGATTACTTCGACGCGGAAAACATCGTAAAGCTGGCCATCGAAGGCGGATGCAACGCTGTGGCTTCAACGTGTGGCGTCCTCGGCGCGGTCGCACGCAAGTACGCGCACAAAATCCCCTTTATCATGAAATTGAATCACAACGAATTACTGACCTACCCCAATAAGTTCGACCAAGTGTTTTTCTCCACGGTGAAGGTAGCGCACGACATGGGCGCGGCAGCTGTAGGGGCGACCATCTATTTCGGCTCAGAGCAGAGTGACCGCCAGATTGTCGAGGTCAGCAGGGCTTTCGCGCATGCCCATGAGCTGGGCATGGGCACGATTCTGTGGTGCTACATGCGCAACAGCGCATTCAAGAAGGACAAAGACTACCACCTCTCGGCGGACCTGACCGGCCAGGCAAATCACCTGGGCGTGACCATCGAGGCCGACATCATCAAGCAAAAGCTTGCGGAGAACAATGGCGGCTATCAAGCGCTGAACATGGGCGACTCCAGTTACGGCAAGTTTGACAAGCGCATTTACACGGACCTTGCCAGCGATCACCCCATCGATCTTTGCCGCTACCAGGTAGCCAATTGCTTCATGGGGCGGGCCGGTCTGATCAACAGCGGCGGAGCCTCCGGCGCAAACGATTTTGAGGAAGCCGTCGTGACGGCGGTGATCAACAAACGGGCAGGTGGCACCGGCCTGATTTCAGGACGCAAGGCATTTCAACGGCCGCTACAGGATGGGATTCAGTTGCTGAATACGGTTCAGGACGTCTACTTGAGTCCTGAAGTCACGGTCGCCTGAAGAAGCTGAGCAGTACACAAAAGTCGCCAGAAGGTTCCTTTCGACAAGAGAGAGAACCGCGAGGAGGAGCGTTGTCAAATCGGTTGAAAGGGAAGGTAGCCGTCGTGACGGGTGGCGATCAGGGGATTGGCCGCGCTATTGCCGAACGCCTCGCATGCGATGGCGCGGATGTGGCGATCTGCTATCGCAAGAATAAGCAAGGCGCGGATGAAGTGGTGGAGCGAATCACAACCGCGACAAAGCGCCGTGCCGCGGCCTTTCAAGCGGATATCGGGAAAATTTCCGATGGCCAACAATTCATCAAGGAGGCAGTCGCCAGCCTCGGCAAGGTCGATATCCTGATCAATAACGCGGGTCTCGAGAAACGGGCGGATTTCTGGGATGTGACGGAAGCGGATTTCGACGCCGTTCTCAATGTCAACCTCAAAGGGATGTTTTTTGTAACGCAGGCCGTGGTGCGTCACCTTCGGCAAGAGGATCGGCCGGGTAAAATCATCAATATCAGTTCGGTCCACGAGGAACTCCCGTTCCCCCATTTTTCGTCCTATTGCGCGAGCAAAGGCGGAATCAAGATGCTGACGCGAAACCTGGCGATCGAGCTTGCGCCGAGCAAGATTACGATCAACTCCATTGCGCCCGGGGCCATCGAAACGCCGATCAACACAAAACTCCTGAATGATCCGGTGAAGCTAAAGGAGCTGCTCGAGAATATTCCGCTTGGCAGGCTCGGGAAACCGGAAGATGTTGCGGGCATGACCAGTTTTCTGGCTTCCGAGGAATCTGACTATATTACGGGATCAACCTTCTTCGTCGACGGCGGTTTGTTGTGGAACTACCAGGAGCAGTAGCGAATCGAGATGAATTAGATTTGTGGAGGCCGGGCTCAAGCCCGGTCAGCCAAGTCGAATACTAACCAACGAGGTCAACAGATGGCATCGAAAAATGGACGCGCGGCGCAACCGATCAGGATGGTAATAGCGGATGTCGATGGAACGCTGGTTACGCAGGAGAAGGAGCTGACAAAGCGGGCAGTCCAGGCGGTCCTGAGGCTGCACGAAGCGGGAATCCAGTTCAGCGTCACAAGCGGACGGCCTCCCCGCGGCATGGCCATGCTGATCGATCCGCTGAAAATTACGCAACCGCTGGCTGCGTTCAATGGCGGGGTGTTGATTAAGCCCGATCTCAAAACGGTAGTGGACCAGAAGTTTCTGCCGGCGGGAGTTCCGGAGAAAGTGATCGAGGCCATTGAGAATCATGGTTTGGATGTTTGGCTCTACACGGACACGGAATGGTTCGTGCGCGACCCGAAGGCGGCTCACGTCGCACGCGAGCAGTGGACTGTAAAATTTCCGCCCACCGTGGTCAAAACATTTGCCGGCCTTCTCGGCCGCGTCGCCAAAATCGTCGGTGTCAGCGACGACCTCGAGCGCGTGGCCAAATGCGAGAAAGATGTGCAGCAAGCCGGCGGCGCGCACATTTCCGCGGCACGCTCGCAACCTTACTACCTGGATGTGACGCACCCGCAAGCCAATAAAGGCGAGGTCGTACTCTCGATTTCGAGGCTACTCAACATTCCGGTCGCGGAAATCGCGACCCTCGGAGACATGCCCAACGACGTTCTGATGTTCAAAAAGAGCGGCGTGAGCATCGCGATGGGGAACGCGAGCCCTGAAGTTCAGGCGTCGGCCACTTACGTCACTACCTCGAACGAAGAGGAAGGGTTCGCCAATGCGATCGAGAAATTCGTATTGAACACGCGCGCGGCGAAGGTGTGACGGCGTTCGACGAGACTTGTCAGTCGGGACAAAAATGAGCCGTCTATATCATCTGAAGCGCGCGCTCTGGCTCGGCGGAGTGTTTGCTGCGGCGGCCTCAACGTCCGCGGCACAGCTACCCGACGATCTGCAGAAGCAGGTAGAGCAGCTCAAGCAGCAGTACGAGCAAACGACGCGCGAGATGCAGCAGCGCATTTCAGCCCTGGAACAACAAATCGCAGAACAGAAGGCCAACAGCGAAAAAGCAAAGCAGGGGACAGTCTCTTCGGTCGAGTTGGCCGCCGAGCAAGCAGCTCAAAAAGCGGCTCTCGGACAGTCCGATCAGGTCGGGGCCAAGTATCAGGGACAGTTACCTTCCGAACCGACCTATGACTTGCTCAATGAAGCGGAATCGAAGATCTCAAGCCTTCAACAGCAGCTGGGAACTTTCGAGTTCCACGGCTATTTCCGTTCTGGATATGGCCTCAACAGCAAGGGCGGATCGCAAGTCGCGTTCGAGGCTCCCGGAGCCGACGCGAAATATCGCCTGGGGAATGAAGCGGAAACGTACGGAGAGTTCATTTTCGTCAACAACTGGGTGAACCCCGAACACAGCGGCGACAAGGCGTGGCTGAAAACGGAAGTCATGATCGAGGCGAACACCGCGGACGCTGCGAGTTACGCGAACTTTTCCGGCAACACGGGGAACGACCAGTTCCGTCTGCGGGAAGCGTTCGTGCGGGCCGGGAATATTCTGGAGTTCCAGCCCGATGCGAAGTTTTGGGCCGGGGAACGATATTACCGCCGGCAGCATATCGAGATTAATGACTTTTATCCGCTGGACATGAGCGGTTACGGGGCGGGCATCGAGGACTGGGACGTTCACATCGGGAAAATGTCCGTGGCGTATCTGGCTGGTGCGAGGCCCGATGTGGTGACCCAAAACGGGAACTACGCGAAGAGCAACATAGACGTGCGCCTCTACGATTTGAAGGGGCCGTTCGGGCTGTGGGGCGTATGGTTCGACTACGCAAATGCGAAGGGCGGCACCACGCAAACCGGGGCGTTCATTCCAACCGCCGACGGTTACGCTTTCGGAATACGCCATCAGCGTCTGGAGTGGCACGGGGGCTACCACACATTTTCCATCCAGTACGGCAAAGGGGCTGCCAGCAATTTCAGCACTTCCATCGACGACCCGAATCCGTTCCTGAAGAATTCGGAGAGATTGTTGATTGCGGAACATTTGCTCCTTCAGCCCAACGACCGCTTTGCCGTCATGCCGATCTTCATTTTCCAGCGCAAACGGGACGGGCAGCCGGGACACGGTTTCAACGACTGGGCATCGTTCGGCGTGAGACCGGAAGTGTTTTTCACCAAGTATCTATCCCTCGCGTTCGAGGCCGGGTTTGACCACACCGAGGGCTTTGTTACGACACAAAACGGAAACACCCAGTTCGACGGCTGGCTCCGTAAGTTCACCATCGCACCGCAAATCGGTGCGGGTCGCAAGTTTTTCAGCCGGCCCGTGCTTCGTGCGTTTCTGACCTACGCAAATTGGTCGAACGGGTTCCGCGGTTTAGTCGGAGGAGTTCCATTCGAGGACAGAACCAGCGGTCTGACGTACGGAGTGCAAGCGGAAACGTGGTGGTAGCCAAGCAGCTTGAAAAACGAGTTGGGAGCACGAGTCGCGATTCGATCTGCGGCACTGAAAATCTTTCGAATTTGAGGTGAATATGGCAACTCGAGAAATTGCTGGGCGCAGTTCGGCGAAAACAATTGCGCTTGATTCCACGAACCCAGATTACTCGCGTCCTCTGGCTATCGTTACCACGCTGTTCTTCATGTGGGGTTTCTTGACCTGCTTGAATGACATTCTCGTGCCCCATTTGAAGTCCATCTTTGATCTGAGTTACGCGCGAGTGATGCTGGTGCAGTTTGCCTTTTTTTCCGCCTACTTCTTATTTTCGGTGCCGTGGTCGAAGGTCGTGAACCGGATCGGTTATCAGAGGTCCATGGTAGTCGGGTTGCTGACCATGGCGCTTGGAGCGTTCCTGTTTTTGCCCGCAGCATCCGCTGCTTCGTATCCACTGTTTTTAACAGCGCTGGTGGTTCTGGCCACGGGGATTACCGGCCTGCAGGTCTCGGCTAATCCTTACGTGGTCGTTTTGGGCAAACCGGAAACAGCCTCGAGTCGTCTGGATCTGACCCAGGCGTTCAATTCCTTGGGTACCACCATCGCCCCGAAACTCGGCGGGCTGCTGATCCTGGCCACGGCGCCAATGGCCATGGAAGAACTTCACCAACTGTCGCCCCATGCGTTGCACGCGTATCGCGTGCAGGAAGCGGCTTCGGTGAAAATGCCATACACGGTCATTTGCATTGCACTGGTGCTGCTGGCGGTAGTGATCGGGACCTTCAAGCTGCCGAAGATTGAACACGCAGAGCACCGTTCGGGCGTGGACGACTCTATCTGGAAACATCCCAACCTTATCCTGGGCGCAGTTGGGATTTTCGCGTACGTGGGTGCGGAAGTTTCTATCGGAAGCTTTCTTGTTAACTTTTTCGGCCTGCCGGAGATTGCGGGCTTCTCCGCAAAAACCGCGGCCGGTTTTGTTTCGTTCTACTGGGCCGGTGCCATGATCGGGCGGTTTCTGGGCGCAGGACTTCTCCGGCGGATTCAGCCTGGAAAACTGCTGGGTCTGTGCGCGATCTGTGCCGCAACCCTGGTGAGTGCTTCGATGATCCTGGGCGGCCACACGGCCATGTGGAGCATCCTTTCGGTCGGGTTGTTTAATTCGATTATGTTCCCCACGATCTTCAGCTTGGGGGTCGCGGAGCTAGGTCCTCTGACGGGAAGTGGATCCGGCATCCTGACGATGGCCATCGTCGGCGGGGCCGTCCTGCCCGTGATCCAGGGCGTAATTGCCGATCATGTGGGAATTCATCACGCCTTCTTTCTGCCACTGCTTTGCTACCTTTATATATTGTTCTACGGGCTAAGCGGATCGAGGCCGAACAGCGCGCGCTATGCCAAGGCCTAGCCACAACAAAATACAGGGCTTAACTTGGTAGCGACTTGGACTGCGGCGGAAGAAAGCGGGGAGCGGTCCGAGTCGGTGCGATGGACCGGTTTTGCTGCATTCGGCGCGGACAGCAGTAGCCGGCTTCCCTAAAGTGTACTGGACGCCGATCACGACTTTGCTGATTACGCAGTCCTGATTGGGCTGGGGCGCTCGCGGTTTCGTGGCAGCGCTTTGTGGGAACTGCTTTGGGCGCGGTGGTTGGGGCGATCGCTGCGAGCTCTTTTAAACCGTATTCGCGTGTAGCATTCTTTTTCTGGGGCCGATTTGCGGTCTCCTGCGGTCGGATCAAGCATCCTATCGTTTTGGCGGTATAACGCTGGCGATCGTCAAGTTGGTGCCCAGGGCGGGTCGGGCATGGCAGATCGCTTTTCATCGGTTCGCCGAGGTGTCGATTGGAATTGGTGTAGCGCTGGTCTTGACCATCGTGTGGCCGGAAAGAGAAGTCGCACTTCCGCGCAAAACTTGAGGTGTTGCACGAAGAAATTTTAGGGGGAGGCAGCGACGGGAGCTATGCTCGAGGCGGCAAAGAGTCTACTTCTGGTTCTGAGCGCGCTCTTTCCCATCGTGGATCCGCTTGGGGGCAGCCCCTTCTTCCTGGCGCTAACCGGGGAGTACGCGCCGGAGGCGCGAAAAGCATTGTCATGGCGAATTGCCATGAACAGTTTCGCACTGCTGGTGGGATCGTATTTTGTTGGGACTTACATTCTGGCGTTCTTCGGGATTTCGTTGCCGGTGGTGCAGTTCGGTGGAGGGTTGATCGTCGTCGCAACGGGATGGAGGTTGCTGAGCGAAACAGACGATGAAAAACACGACGTACACAGAACGGTGCAGCCGCAGGACCCTTTCCGCCATGCGTTCTATCCTTTGACGATGCCCTTAACCGTGGGACCGGGATCCATTTCCGTAGCGGTTACGCTAGGAGCGAACGCAGCCCACAGTCACGCGCTCGATCCTCTGACTATCGTGGCGGCTCTGGTGGGTTGCGTGTTGATCGCGCTCAGTATTTTCTTGTGCTACGGATTTGCTGAGCGCTTGGCGCGATTCCTGGGAGCGACGGCAATGACGGTAATCGTACAATTGTCGTCATTTCTTCTGGTTTGTATCGGAGTGCAGATTATGTGGAACGGGATGAAAGCGTTAGTGGAATCACTGACACTTCACATTGGTTGAGGCGAACGGATCTTATACGGCTTCGTTTACAGCGGCGCGGGCGGATTCGAGGAGCCGGCTGGCGCTTTCGCGAGGGTTGCCGTGCTCAAAGATGGCGCTCCCCGCCACGAGGATCTCGGCGCCAGCGCAGACGATGTTTGCGATTGTGTCCTGATGGACGCCGCCGTCTACTTCAATGCGAAAATGGAGCCCGCGAGATTGGCGAATTTGCGACAGGAGCGCAATCTTTTTTAGCGACGATGGGATAAAGGATTGCCCGCCAAAACCGGGATTCACGCTCATTACCAGAACATGATGAACCAGAGGGAGAACCTCATCGAGGGTATGGACTGGGGTGGCGGGGTTTATTACTACGCCCGGTTTGCATCCATGGGAGGCGATTAGCCGGAGCGTCCGATCGAGATGGACACAAGCTTCTTGATGCACAGAAATCCAATCGACGCCGGCTTCGGCGAATGCGGGGATAAATTCGTCGGGTTGTTCGATCATCAGGTGACAATCAAGAGGGACCCGGGTGACCCTGCGAAGAGAGGCGACCACGGGCGGGCCGATTGTAAGATTAGGAACGAAATGGCCGTCCATGATGTCGACGTGGAGAACAGTGGCTCCACCCTCGACGGCAGCTTGCGCTTCTTCGCCGAGCCGTGCGAAGTCAGCAGAGAGGATGGAGGGAGCGAGTTCGATCATGGGAATGTTGATTCGGCCGCTAGCGGATCAGCTGGCCACCTGGGTTTTAGGCGCCTCCACATTTGTCATTTTTTCGATCAGGCGGCGGGTGATCCTATCGCCTCGGAGCCGGCCCACCGGGCGAGGATCGTCTTTGCTTTTGACGACGGGCAACCAGGAGATGCCATGATCGAGCATGGTGGCGGATGCGACGAAAGCGGAATCCTCGAGAACGACATAGACCGGATTCTCGGTCAGAAGGTCAACTAACTTACGCTTGCTGATGTCTTCGCGCCCCTCTGCGGGAGTGAGCACGATGCGGGCGATAATCTGATACAGGTCGCCACGATCCAGCGTCCCCCAAAGGCGCTCCTTTTCGTCCACGACCAAAAGATGACCGGTGGCACTTTCATTGAGAGCCTTTATCGCGTCTGCGTATGTGGTTTCTTTTCTCAGGAGCGAGGCAGGAAGCGGATCGAGGAGGGACGCGAGCGATTCCCCTTCCAGGATGGACTTGCCGATCGGTAAACGGCGCCAAAACTCGCCGGAGCGGTGAGTGAGGGCTTTTACGAGTAGCTCGCGAAGCGGTGCGAAGGAACCCGCAAGTTCTGAGAAGAGGGCGCTGCCGACTTGACGGAGACGAACCGCGGAACGAGCGCGGATGCTCGTTTCGTGGGGGCGATTTCCTAACAGTGCGCCTTCGCCGAAGAAGTCACCTTTACCCAAGACGGTGACAAGTCTGGTCTCGGAAGTTTGTGAATCTTTTTGCAGGACCTCTACCTGGCCCTCTTCAATGATGCTGAAGACACGCGCAGGTTCGCCTTGGAGGTGAATGAAATCGCCGGGCCGGTAATACGCGTGAGTGGCCTGTTGTGTTGTGTCCGTGTTCAGGAAGCTAAGATCGCGGGGGAAGAGAACGTCCCATGACCAGTCAAGGCCGACCTTGATCCGGCGAGACCACGTGGGAAGTTTGAAGAGGTAAACGCCGCGCCAGAGAATCCACGCGATAAAGCCGGAAATGTGCACACCGAGCATTTCCGCGACAGCCTGATAGCCGCCGATCGAGCAGAGCTGACCGAGCGCTTTGAAGCGGAAGGGTTGCGTGGGCTCGGCTTTCAAAATCCGAACGACGTTGAGCGCGGCTTGGCGGCCTTGGCGCTCCGCAAACTGACCTGTGGGTGCCGCAGGTTTGTTGTCGAAGGCGTTGATGATGTACGCGCAGTCGCCGATAGCCCAAGCGTTGGTTTGTCCTTCGATGCGCATTTCGGGAGTAGTGCGAATCCGCCCGCGCTCTTTTGGAACATCGAGAGCTTGCACCATGGGGGAGATTGCGGTGCCGATGGTGCAGACGACGGTGGCGCCAGTCAGCATGCGTCCATCGTTGAGTTCGACACCTTCATGCGTTGCAGCAACCGCGCGCGTATTCAACAGCATGGTGATTCCGGCTTTTTCCATCTTTTTTCGGGCAAATTCGCGGAGCTTGGGTGCTACTTCGGGCAGGATCTGGTCTTGGGAATGAACCAGGCTGACAACCACATCTTCCTTGCGGAAATTTTGATAAAAGCGGGTGCTGCTTCGGACAAGTTCATTGATTTCGCCGGCGACTTCGACGCCGCTGAAGCCGGCACCGACGATGATGAAGCTGAGATGCCATCGGCGGAGCTTGGGATCCGTGGCGGCTTCGGCGGATTCCATTTGGCGGACTACCTGCTGGCGAAGCTCGACAGCGTCGCGCATGACCTTGAAGGCGAAGGCGTGGTCGCTCATTCCGGGGATGATGCCGAGATTGCTTTCCGCGCCACAGGCGATGACAACATGGTCGTAGTGCAAGCGCGTCAACGTGCCGTTGCCATCGTCGAACTCAATTTCCGAGGAGGAAAGATTTATTCTTTGCACGCGCTCGGTCCGGCACTCGACACCGGGGAGCATTTGACGCAAAGGGGCGGCGGCTGCATCCGCATTGATCGAAGCTCCGGCTACGTCCGCGAGGAGCGGATGAAATACCATGTGGTTTTCCCGGCTGAAGACAAGAATGTCGCAGTCCGAGGCGCGGAGCTTGCTGCGAAGAGTCTTTGCGAACTGTACGGCGGCGAAGCCCCCACCGACAACGACTACTCTTACTGGGTTCACTTACTTGCTCCTATCGCTGGCCTAGAGACAACTGAGAACTTCGGACTTCTCATGGGCTCCTCCAATTACTGTGATGCCGTACGGCAACATTTCGACGCTCAAGTGCAGGATACGGAGCCGAGAGTCGCCCGTATATCGGGAACGTGTGAGCCGTATTCGAAATGAGCGGCGAAATTGTTTCCCGACGAAGACCGTCAGCCCCCCGAAGTCAGTCTTGCCAATGGTCCTCGGGCGGTGCGATGCCCATGCGCTTCATCTTGTAAAAGAGCGTGGTGCGTTTCAGGCCGAGTCTGGCGGCCGCGCCTCGCGGACCACCGAGCCTCCAATTCGCGCGCTGGCAGGCAACGAGGATCTCCCGCCGGACTTTGTCTTCCAGCGTGGGATTGGCAATCTCGGTTGCTGGCGGCTCGCATTTCTCGAGTGGTGCCGGTTCGAAGACCCCGTCATTGGAAAGAATTACTGCGCGCGCAACGTAGTTTTGTAACTCCCGGATGTTCCCGGGCCACGAGTGACGGACGATGGCGCGCATGGTTTCTTCGGGGATGGTGTCGATGATTTTATCCATGGAAGTGGCGAACTGTTCGATGAAGTAGCGCACAAATTCCGGAATGTCGGCTTTTCTCTCGCGGAGCGGTGGCAGAGAAACCGGGAAAATATTCAGGCGATAGTACAAATCCTCCCGGAATTCACCGTTACGGACCATCTCCCGCAGATCTCGATTGGTCGCCGCGACGACACGAACATCGACGCGCGTGGTACGGGTGCTGCCTACGGCCTCGAACTCGCGCTCCTGCAGGACACGGAGCAGCTTGGGCTGGAGCTCCAGTGGCATGTCTCCGATTTCGTCAAGAAACAATGTGCCTCGGTCCGCCAGCGCAAACCGGCCGACATGCGAATTGAAAGCTCCGGTAAAGGCACCGCGTTCGTGCCCGAAGAGCTCACTTTCGAGAAGGCCGGCTGGCATCGCCGCACAGTTCACTTTGACCAGATTCCGGCTGCGACGCGGGCTGAGCTCATGAATCGCGCGCGCGATAACCTCCTTGCCCGTCCCGGTTTCGCCGCTGATCAAGACGGTGGCGTTGGTTGGCGCCACGGCCTCGACTTCCGTGAGGATGGATCGGAGCCCGCCACGGCGCCCCACGATCGTCTCCAGAAACGAAGCTTCGGCGCGCTCCCGCCTGCGCACAACGGATTCATCAAGACTATATAGAGTCGTGCTCATAGTTGCGTTTCCCCTGTTTTCGTCAATCTGCGTAACTGTAGTTGCCATCATCTTTTGCTCCCTACCCGGCGTCACAAATTTCGACGTTAGGTTTATGGTGTTCCGAGTCCCGGAGCTCGCCCGACGGTGCGTTCGAGCTCTGCCCAGGCCAGCAAATATCCAAGGCTGGCCTGCAAGAGTTCGGCTTTGGCCTCGTAGTGCGCGGCCGTCGCGTGCCTCACATCGGAAATCAGAACTACGCCTTGCGCGGCCTGATTGGTCGCCAGGCGTTCGCTTTCCTGGCGCAGCTGTACCACCTGAGTTGCTACGTTAACCATACTCTTGGCCCGCTCGAGCTTGTTGTAGCTTCGCTCGACGGCAACGGCGACTTGATCTTTCAAGTGCTCGAGATTCTCCTGCGCTTCGGCGAGTTGCGCGGAATGTTCGCGCACGGTGGCGCGACGCTTGCCGAAATCCCAGAGTGTGTAGTTCAGGTGAATGCCGAAATCGCCGAAGTTGCGAACCAAAAAGGGCACGCCGTCTTGGTAGCTGTGGCGCGCGTAGGCGGTGATGTCGGGAATGTATGCGGTCTTTGCGGCCGCCACGCCGGCGCGGGCTTTCTCAACCGCTTGCTCGGCGGCGCGGATTTCCGGATTTTCCCCCCAGGCCTCTTTCACGTACTCGTCTTTCGGCAAAGTCTCAAAATTTGCCTCGACCTCAGGGTCAAGTTCCAATTTTGTGTCGAGGGGAAGGCCGAGAAGATCATTCATTTCGGTGGTGTAATCGTCGATCTGGAGTTCGGCGGTGAGGACCGATTGCTGGCCCTGAAGGAGTTCCGCGCGGCTCTGGATGGCCGTGACCTGCAAGGAGCTACCATTGTGCACGTCATTTTCGTTGTCACGCAGGTTTTCCGTAGCGAAAGAGGTTTGCTGCTCCGCGGCCTTCTTCTGGAGCTGCACGACAAGGATGGCGTAATAGAGGGAATGAACTTGCAGAGCGACTTCATTTTCGGCGTTCTTCAGATCGTCGCGGGAAGTGGCGGCTTCCGCAGCGGCGATTCGATTTTCCTGTCGGATGCGCAGCAACTGGGTCAAAGGCTGGGCGAGCATGGTGCCGCTAGAAAATAGAGTCTTCTTGCCTTGAGGGAGTGTCGTGCCGCTGTTGGGAATGGGCACACCTGCCACGACACCAAAGGCTCCAACCGGGACCGAGAGGTTCTGCAGTTCGGTGATGTGCAATATGTTCGATTGGTTGGTTATGGTCGGCAAGTAATCAGAACGGGCGGCTTCTTTGCGGTGGTCGTTTTCCTGGACCTTGAAGCGGGCGATCTTTAGCGTGCGGTTCTGCTGGAGCGCGAGCTGAACCGCTTCCGTGAGGGTGAGACGGCGCGCTTGGTTTCCTAGAGATGAGATTGCGCAGAGGAGAAGGGCTAGGGTGGCTGCAATGAAGCGGAGAATCCGCCGGCGATCCGACGCATGCCTAGCGAGCCTTGCTCCAAGGCGATAAGTTTGCCGCGCAATCATGATTTTGCCTCCCGGGTTAATTCTTGCTGAACGTCAGCCAGGCCTTGATAGCTCAAAGGGGACTTGCGAAGCAGTCCGACCAGAACAAGGGCGATGGCGCAACTCCAGGCGACTAACAGAAAGCCGTCAACCAGGCTCAACGAATACGCCTGTAGGCGCAGCCGGGCTGCGATGAGATCGGCCGCACGCGCCGCCGCCGATGGGAGCCCGGAGGACTTCGCAAAGAGTCCCGCGCTCAGCGCATGAAGATTTGCATCTGTAATCCAGTTGCCGCTGCTTACGTGCAGACCCAAGAGATTCGAGTGCAGCTTCTCGCGGTCGGCGAGGAAATGGCCCATGTATATCGCTCCCGCGGTCCCTCCAAACAATCGAACGGTATGAAAGAACGCCGAGAATGTCAGAATCCACGGAGGTTTCGACAACCCACCAGTGAAAACGCCCTGCAGGACAATGCCTCCCACCAGTCCTATGAGGGCAAAGGATTGGCCGACGCCCGTCAGCAGCTCGGTGCGATAATAGTTTTCTGCGGCCCACGCACTGGAGTATTGGGCGCATAAGACAGCCGCCAGGGCTGTGCATGTCAGCCCAGCGGCGAAGACCAGCCGAGGATCCACCCCGCGGCGCAGTAGAAGACCCCCCATAAACGCGACCGGCAGGAGCGGTATCGCGCTCCAGATGATTGCCGGCCCGATCTGATCGGCCTCGAAACCATGGATAGCCAGCGACTGCGGAATCAGGATGATGGTCAAGGTGAGCGTGAAGCGAAACCAGAAGAGCAGACTTCCAAGCAGGACCGTATTCCATCGCCACAGATAGGGGAGCGCGACCAGGGGGTTGGGGCCCAGTAAGCGTCGTAGAAGCGCGCATAGTGTGAAAAACGCGCCGGACCAGAGCAACGCGTTGAATACGCCGGAGCGCCACCAGTCGAGCCTCTGGCCTTGCTGGAGGGCGGCAAGCATCAATGCCAATCCGGCACTCAGGTACAGGAACCCGACAAAGCTAGGCGCAGAACTGCCTTTCTTTCGAGCAGGGGCTGGTGGTATCCCGAAATGGATACAGATCATCATCACCGGCGCGATCAGTGCGGAGCCCCAGAACATCCAATGCCATGAAAGTTGGTCGCGATACCACCCATAAAGTGATGGCGCGACGTTAACGGAACCATCGATAGACGTTGCATATAATGCGAGGACAAAGGGTAGAAATCGCACCGGGGCGATACGAAGGGCAAAGGTTAACGTGAGCGGATAAAAGGTGCCTGAGGTCAGCCCGGCGACAATTAATGCGGCAACCAGAAGGCTATAGCTGTGTATGAAGGGCAAGAAGGCGCAGGCTGCGGCAAAAATTCCTGCTGCAAACAGAAGGACGCGGCGTGGCCCGAGCAAACCTCCGAGGTAGACGCTGAATGGGCCGATAAACATGATCGAGGCGTTATAGGCGCTGTCGAGCCAGGCACCGGCATCGTAGCTGATGCCGAGATGACCTTTCAGGTCCGCCAGTCCCAGACTAAGCATGCGGCCGGTAAGCGTGACGAGGCCGGCTCCGATGAGCACGCCGAGTATCCCCACCAGAGGCCGGGTTGAAATTTCCGAGGGGATCGCCACAGCTGCGGCATGGGCCAGCTCTGCCGAGGTCAGCGGACGTGTTGTGATCGCTGCAGCCATGATGGTCGGTTATCGCCTGGTGCGGACTGTGGCAGTTACAGAAAGGCCGGGTTGAAGTTTGCCGGCCATGTCGGCATCCTCCAGCCCGATCTTTACGGTAATGCGCTGCACGACTTTGGTGAAGTTGCCGGTAGCGTTGTCGGGCGGCAACAGTGCAAACTGCGATCCGCTGGCGGGAGCGATTTCGAGCACTCTGCCATGAATCGTCTGCCCGGGGTATTTGTCGACGCGAATCTCCGCGGAATCGCCCACTTTCACGTTGGTGAGTTGCGTCTCTCGGTAGTTCGCCTGTACCCATTTGGTATTGCTGACGAACGAAATTACTTGCGTGCCAGGAGAAACCAACTGGCCTGGCCGCACCTGCCGCTCGCCTACTGAACCGTCCATGGGAGCCGCGATCTTGGTGTAGCCGAGGTTCACCTGAGCAACGGTGAGTGCGGCCTCTTTCGCATGCAGGTCAGCAACAAGTTGGAGTTCCTGTGATTCCAACACCGCCCTGCTCCGCTTTTCGGCCTCGACCGCCAGTTCGTTGCTGTGCAGAACTGTCTTGGCCTGCTCGAGGTCCGCCCGGCGACTAGCCAACTGCGCGGCAAAGCGCTGTTGGTCCGCGACCACCTGTTCGACCTTCTGCGGTGTGCTGGAACTGGTTAGCAGGAGCGCTTCTTGTCTGCTACGTTCTTTCTGGGTGCGCACGACGTCGGCCTGGGCGGCCTCTTCGCCACTCTGCGCCGCGGCGATCTGAGCGTGAGCCTGGTCGACTCCGGCAAAGGATCGCGCAATGCGTGAATCTTGAAGGTCGCGCTGGCGACGATTGTTCTCGATGGCGGCCTTTGCGGCTTCCACGGCGGCACTCGCCTGCGCCACTTGCGCCAGGTAATCGCTGTCCTCCAGTTCAACGAGCGGATCCCCCTTATGGACCTGCTGGAAGTCTGAGACTTTTACGTCGCGAACAATGCCTGCAACCTTGGTGCTGAGGGGAGTGAGATCGCCACGGACGTAGGCGTCGTCAGTGACCTGGTCGATTCGTCCGCCCTCCCAGGCATTCCAATTTCGGGTGAGGGTGATAATCAAAGCGGCAGCGAGGAGGAGCACCACTATGGGCGTGAGATAGCTGAGCCACTTCGGCTTGGCGGGCGGCGCCGCCACGGTAGTCGCCGGTGCAGGTGCTATCGCGGACATAGAACCTCTCGATTACCAGATTGATGGTGCAAAACGGATGAGAGCCAAACGAGAAGGTTGGTTCGAGCCTGGTCATGGTTCAGTTCACTGAGCATTTTGTGCCGTCCTCCTTCGCAAAAATCGTGGTCCGTGCTGCGAATTATTGTTCATAAGCTCTTTGCACCGAGGACTCGACATTGGTTGGTCCTCAGACTTCGGCGGCGGTAAGGCAACTCAAGTTGGAAGCTGCAAACGGCGCGTAAGCAGAGCGCTTTTCCGTATCCTTCAGGAATGACAACCCTCTATCCCCCGGATGACGATCAACCAGAAGCACGTCACCCGAGCGCACTTGTGCCGTGGCCAGCAGCCTCGAAAGTGGGCAGACAAGATAGCGCTCGATGGCACGTTTCAGGTGGCGCGCTCCGTACCGCTGATCGGTCCCTTCTTCGAGCAGGAACTGCCGTCCTTCAGTCGTTACTCGGAACAAGAAGGGTCGCGTTGTCAAATCCAACACGCGCTTCTGCACCTGCCCGAGTTCGATTTCCAGTACTTCATCCAGTTCATCCCGCTTCAGTGGGTGAAAGACGACCAGCTTATCGAGCCGGTTGATGAACTCCGGGGAGAACTTGCGTCGGGCTGCTGCTATCGCTGCTCGTTCCACCTTTTCATCCAGGTGATGCACTGGCTTGTCGATGGGTTGAACGAATCCCATCCCTCCCGTTATCAACTCGCTGATTTCAGCGCCGCCAAGATTTGATGTCATGAAAATCATGGTCTGCGAGAGGTCTACCCGGCGGTTGTCTCCTAATGTCAAAGTGGCCTTGTCCAGTATTCCCAGCAGCAGCTGCCAGAGCGAATCGCTGGCTTTCTCGATCTCGTCAAACAGCAGGAAGCTGAGCTTCAGCTGTTCGGTGTGGCTCTTGGCCAGTGCTTCCTGGGTGATCAGCGGATGCGTTTCGCGGTGACCCAAGTAGCCCGGCGGTGAGCCAATCAATTTGGCGATTTCATGGGAGTGCTGAAATTCCGCGCAATCCACCTTGATCAGTGCTTGGCTATCTCCGAAAAGAATCTCGGCAGCGGCTTCCACGATGCGCGTCTTGCCGGAACCGGTCGGGCCAAGGAACAGAAGATTTCCGACTGGGCGCGCGGGAGAGTGCAGGCCGGCGCAGAAAACCTGATAGAGATCGGCAAGAGCTTGCACGGCCTCTTCCTGCCCGACAATCTTGTGCCGCAGCGCACTCTCGAAATGGCTGGACGCAGAACTGCGCCGTCCCGTGTCGAGCACCTTCCTGTGGCCCCATTGCGTTGCTGTTGCCATAACATCTCCTTCCGTGTCGCCAGCCAAAAGCAGCTTCGACACGACGAAAATCAATCTCCCGAACCGGCTCGTTCTCTGGTGATCCACTCGCGAATGTATGCCGGGCAATTCTTGATCTGGATGCTGTCCGTTTCGCAGCTCTTCAGAAACCTGACAGCCTCCCGATCGACGAGGGTCAGGTCTTTCAGGTCCAAAACGATGCGGCGACCCTTCGGTTCGGATCCAAATAATGTTTCTAGCTCGGCCACGTTTTCTGCGTCCATTCGGCCGCTTAAAGTGAACACGACTTCGCCGTTTGCCGCTCTCTTGATCTTCAGCATCGATCCTCGTTCTTGTTTCGCGATTACCTCTGCAGTAGCGAAGGCAATTCGGCGTCCAACCGTAAGTTGCTGAATCAGCTATTCTTAGCGATTTCCAGGATGGCGAAACTTCGCCATTTGGCGAAGTTTCGTACAACGCGCATTTTTTGCGGAGGCTGCAGAACCCGATAACAGGCTAGTTGTAGTTGAAAGAAGCAGCCGTTTTGAAGCGGCTCTTGTCGATTTTGAGCGACCTAATCTTCGACTCAAGGGTAGATCGGGGGATGCCGAGCTTGGCGGCGGCGCCGGACGGCCCGTACACCCGTCCTTGGCTTTCGCGCAGGGCAGCTTCAATCATCTCTTTTTCCTGGGCAGCGAGTTTTCGAGGTAGTTCCGGCTGGCTTTTCGGCTCGGTGGCAAGAGGCTGCCGCGAAAGCCAACTCTTATCGACCGAAAAATTTTCTGCGTCGCACACGATTACAGATCTCTCAATGACATTTTGCAATTCGCGAATGTTCCCCGGCCAAGGAAAGGCCTGAAGCAATTCCATGCTCTTTTTGTTCACTCCGCGGATGGTCTTTCCCGCTTTCCTGGCGTAACGGTCGATGAAGTACTCGACTAGCATAGGAATATCTTCCTTGCGTTCCCGCAAAGGAGGAATCTCAATCGGGAAGACGTTGAGCCGGTAAAAAAGATCGCCCCGGAACGTCCCCACAGCCATGGCAGCCTCCAAATCGCGATTAGTAGCAGCGATCACTCGGACATTAGCTCGGAGGGACTCGGTTCCACCAACACGTTCGAATTCGTGCTCCTGTAAAACACGCAAAAGCGCAATCTGAGTTTCGGCCGGAAGTTCTCCTACCTCATCGAGGAAAATCGTGCCTCCACCGGCCAGTTCAAAGCGACCCAAACGCCGTTGCGTGGCCCCGGTAAATGCCCCCTTTTCATGACCGAACAATTCGGAAGCAACTAAGTCCCGCGGGATGGCTGCGCAGTTCACGCTCACGAATGGGCGCGAGGTTCGATGCGATCTTCGGTGTATTGCGCGCGCGACAAGCTCTTTGCCTGTTCCCGTTTCCCCCGTGATGAGAACCGTAGAATCGCTCGGCGCAACTTTGGAGATGCGCGAGAGTACACTGGTCAAAGCTGGGGAGGTCCCGACAATCTCTTCAAACATCGAGGTTTGGTCGAGTTCCTCGCGCAAAGCGGCGTTTTCTTGTTGCAATTTCTCCTCAGCCCGCTTGCGGTCTTCGATATCGGTAGCCGCAACATACCAGCGAACAACGCGTCCTTGTTCATCTCGCAGTGGGTTGTAGCGGAAAAGGAACCAAAGATACTTGCCGTCGTTTCTGAGCAAACGAGCTTCGGTCGCGTGCGGAGAGCCATTGGATAGCGTGCTCTTGAGCTCGCACATCACGCGCTCTCGATCATCCGGGTGCAGGAGCGTTATTGGCAACTCGTCGATACGCCAATCGATCAATGGACGAAGCTTCCAGTCATGTAGTACTAAGCCGTGGTAGTTGATCGCAGTCTCGTTCGTATAGAGGAGACGGGAATCGGCCGCTAGCACGTGAACGTGCTGCGGCGTGAGATCCAGGATTTGCCGAAGTTCTGCTTCCTGTTCCCGGATCTTTTCTTCGGCTTGCTTCAAAGCGGCGTTTTCTTGTTGCAGTTTCTCCTCAGCCCGCATGCGGTCTTCGATATCTGTACCTGCAACATACCAGCGCATGACCTGTCCCTTCTCGTCGCGCACCGGATTGTAGCGAGCCAGAAACCAACGATAGCTTCCATCATGTTTGCGCAGCCGCAACTCCACGTCGTAAGCAGAGCCGCTTCTCGAAGCACGATCCCAACAAGCCTTGACCCTTTCCGAGTCAACAGGGTGAATGTGAGTGCCAGGGTTCCTCCGCCGCCACTCATCAAGGCCAATGCCTAGGTAATCGAGCACTACGCGATTGGCGTAAAGACGTTCGCGGTCGGGGCCGAATACCGAAACAAGCTGCGGTGCGAGATCCACGATCTGTCGGACCTCGATTTCCTGCTGGCGAATTTTATCTTCCGCCTGCTTCCTGTCGTGGATATCGATGTCGCTTCCGTACCAACCGACAATCTGTCCGGCATGGTCAAACAAGGGGAAGACGCGCTCAAGGAACCAGCGGTATTCTCCGTCGAACCTCCTGAGGCGTGTTTCCATTTCGAGGGGCTTACCCTCCGCCACCGCGGTTCGCCACTTGGCTTGTACTTCCTCAATTTCGTCGGGATGATATGCCGGTGCCCAACCCCACCCCAATGCTTGTTCCAACGTCATTCCCGTGTACTCCAACCAGCGTTGGTTAATAAAGTCGACCCAACCGTCGGGTCGCGCGCTCCAGTGGAGTCCCGGGACAGTGTTGATAATGCGGCGAATTCTATCCTCTGTTTGCTTGGCTTCGGTGACGTCGGTCACCGCCCCAACAAATTCGAGGCCGCCGGATGGGTTCTGAAGTGCACGAGCCAAGACCTGGAGGTACTTGACTCTGCCATCCGGCATAAGCAAACGATATTCAATCTCAAAGTCCTGCCCCCGGTCCGCGCGATCGATGATCTGCTGCAACCGGGCTCTGTCGTCGGGATGAAGTCTATCCAGAATGAGTTCGAGTGTGGGCTTGACGGATGATGGATCGAATTCAAAGATTCGAAACGTTTCGTCGGACCAAACGATTTCGCCTGTCTGGACAGTCCATCCGAAGCTCCCGGTATGGCTGAGCTTTTGCGCTTCCGCCAGTTGGGCTTCGCGGCGCTGAAGTTCCTGAGTCAGGTGCTCGTGCTCAGTCACATCCATGGCGGTGCCGACAATCCTTTTCAAGGCCCCGTTCTCGACAATTGGGACGCCAACGCAACGTACGTACCGAACTTCGCCGTCGGGTCTCACGATCCGCTTGGTGACATCACATCCCGAGGCTTCGGCAAACATTCGGTTGATTAGCGAGCGCACGAACTCGCGATCCTGCGGATGGACGATTGCCAGGTATTCCTCAAGGCGGGGCCCTTCTTTCGCCGGATCAAGACCATAAATGCGGAAAAGTTCGTGCGACCAGTAAGGGAAAAACCCCGCAGGGTCCAAGACCCAGCTACCCATGCGCGCAAGCCGCTCTCCCTCTGCGAGGTAGAACTCCGCTTGTTTACGTTCTTCAATCTCGAGGTTGACCCCGATCCAATACAACAGTGTTCCATCGCTCCTCCGGAGAGGTTCTGCGCGGCTGAGGAACCAGCTGTACCCTCCTTCCGCGTTACGAACTCGAAAGCTTGCCTCACCGGCGCGGCCCGTGCTTAGACAGGTCGACCACATCCTACGCGTCTCTTCGTGATCGTCCGAATGCAGAAAGAGGACATGGGAATCCCAGCTCGCGCCAGTGTCAATACCAAACCGGAGAGGGTGATTTTTGGGAAGGCCAAGGTAGTCCGCACATCGTTCGTTCAAGAAGGTCAGAGTCCCGGAGGGGAGAGCATACCAAGTATGTGCCGGGATCATGCTGAGAGTGGCTTGCAACCGCGCCTCAAGCCAGGGATATTGCTGGGCAGTCCCGTCTAGGTCTAATGCAGCCATAGTTCCGTCCCCGGCGACATTGTGTCGGAAAGCGAACAATGGACCGGCTCTCCGACCATCGATTTCTCGCTAGTGGACCCGCGACTGGTTTTGAAGCACCGACAACCGCCGATCACCGGCTTGGAAAGCGTCAAAGGTTTGACCAGTTCGTCGAGTCTGTGCCGTATCAGAAGTTAAGCGGTCCCGTTTCTCCACCATTTCACTCCCCTAAGTCTCATTGATTCAGCGTGCCGATGGGAGCGACGGAGACAGATCGTGGCAATTCAAATGCCGTCAGAAGCTGGACGGAAAGGGGCACGCGATGGAACGCAAAGCTACGGCGGTTTGGCGAGGGGATGTGAGGAGCGGAAGGGGGGCGCTGTCCACGCAAAGCAGTTCTCTGCACGAGGCACAGTATTCGTTCGGCACGCGATTTGAAAACGGCGTAGGCAGCAACCCCGAAGAACTGCTGGCCGCTGCACATGCCGGGTGTTTTGCCATGGCGGTTTCCTCGCAACTGGGCAAGATCGGCTTGCGGCCCGAAAGGCTGGAAGCGACCGCAACGATAACTTTCGAAAAGGTCGGCGAGCATTTCGCGATCACGAAAAGCCATCTCGACTTGTTAGCTGAGGTTCCTGGCGCAAGCCAAGTAAAATTCGATGCTGCCGTCACTGCCGCTCAGACGGGTTGCCCGGTATCAAGGCTTTTCAAAGCGGAGATTTCTGTCGATGCGCGGCTCAAGGGTGACGGTCTGATTCGCGCCACAGGCGCGGTAACAAGTTGAAATTCCATCCATGAACTCCGGGTTCATCGCCGGCGTAGCGGCTGTTTCTGGGTCGATCGTCGGAGCCTTCGGCTCCGTGGTGGGCACCTGGATCACAACCAGGCACCAGGATATGCGCGACCTGCTGGCAAAGACGATTGTTCGCCGCGAGTCCCTGTACTCCGATTTCATAACCGAGAGCGCGCGGCTGCTGGTCGACGCGATGGAGAACAATACGAGCGACCCGCAGAAATTGATACCGGCTTATGCGCTCCTGAGTCGCATTCGACTTAGCTCGTCGTCGAGCGTTCTGGCCGAGGCCGAAGAGGTCGTAAAGATTATCCTCAACACCTACCCGCAACCGAACCTCACCGCCGAGCAAATCGAGCTTCGTGCGGCTAACGGCGAAGATCCATTGCGACAATTCAGCAACACCTGTCGCACGGAGCTTGAATCGATGCAAAAGCAATTGTGATCTGAAAGGACGACGCGTATGTGGCTGGAATCTCGCGATCAAACAAATTGTCTTCGCGGTGGCGAGCCCTCTTGGCGGGTATTTTGATGGTGCGCACACCTCTCACTGGGGGGAACTGGAAGATGTACAAGAACCCCGCGCGAACGACGTCTTTCTTCGAGACATTTCGTCCGTTGGTCGAGCACTCCGGAAACTGCGAGATCGTAATCTGTCCTTCGTTCCTCAACCTGGCTGCTGCGGTCGCTGCCACGCGCGGAACGAGCATACAGATTGGCGCCCAGAATTTGCACTGGGCAAAGGAGGGTGCCTTCACCGGCGAAGTTTCCGGGGCCATGATCAATGCGGCGGGTTGTTCGCACGTGATTGTCGGTCACAGCGAACGCCGTGAATATTTTGGCGAAACCAACCAGAGCGTGCTCAACAAGACCGTAGCGGCGCTCGAAGCGGGACTTATCCCGATCGTCTGCGTTGGAGAGCGCGAAAGGAAGAACGCCGAAGCCGTGCTGACTGAGCAGTTTCGGTGCTCCCTTGGCGCGCTTGAGGAAGGACAGTTCAGAAGAATCGTAATCGCTTACGAACCCGTCTGGGCGATCGGGACCGGCGACACCGCCACGCCCGAGAATGCAGCCAATGCTCACCGATTCATCCGCTCTCTGACGAACGGTAGATTCGGAGCAGCGGCGGCTGCGAATGTCCGCATCCTATACGGCGGCAGCGTCAAACCGGAAAATGCGAAGGGACTCAAGGCGCAGCCTGAAATCGATGGATTCCTGGTAGGCGGGGCCAGTCTCGACCCGGTTAGCTTCGCATCGATCGTCAACGCTTGAACTAGAAACCAGCGAAGAATAGTTGCCGTGAGGTCTTTTCAAACTTTTGCATCTACGTTTAGGAGGAGCTAAGCAAAGGTCAACGTGACGGAGAGAGGATAGTGGTCGGAAGCCGCTATCGAGCTATGGACCCGGGGTTCGACTGCGCGAATCGGTCCGCGCGTAAAAATCCAGTCGATGGTCCGCCCCTGCTCTAAAAACGAGTGAGGGGTTGTTCGTGCATGCCGATTCGTAAATGCGTCCTGAAATCGCGCGCGATCGATCGCGCTGGCTGCTGGTCCGCCGGACGCGTCGAGGTTAAAGTCGCCGGCGAATACAATCGGGGCATTCAAGTCATATCGCCGGGCGTCGTCTAGGGCTTCGCTAAGCTGGGCGCAGCGTAACCCATTGTCACCTTTGCTTTCGAGATGCAAGTTATAGGTCGTGACCATTTTCCCGGCAATGTTGATGTCACTGACCAACGCGATTCGCCCCCCGAGCCGTTCCTGGAATGGGTCGATTTCGGGAAGAAACCAATGTGGCCGCCAGAAATTGGACTGCTTTTGGAATCGGATGATACGGGAATTCGACAACGGCCAACGAGAGAGGGTGGCTTGGCCATGATAAGCAGGTGAAGCGCGGGAGCCCTGTGTTAATTCCTGAAACTCGCGTCCGAAAACGTAGTTCATCTGCAGGCTTTGCGAAATTTTCCTGGCAATGTTCAAGTGATGGGTCCGCCGGGCATTGAGATCGCTTTCCTGCAAGAGAATGACATCGGGTTTTAAGTCCGCCAAGAAGTCGAGAATCCGCGGGAGTTGCAAACCTCGGTCAATGTTCCAGTTCAGGACCCGCATGGAACTGGGAGGGCAAAGCACCCAGCGCCAGGTGGCAAAATCGCCTGTTTCGATCTCTTGCATTGCGGTCACTTCCTCGCGCACGTTGGGCTCCTGGTACGCCGATGGTTGCGAATTACGACCTATCGATCCCTCGCTTCTAAACTGAGCGCGCAGAACTGGTCGCAGCGGCGCGCGGGGCCCCTGCAAAAGTTCGCGAGGAATACAGCGCGATGGGCCACACAAGGTTTGCTGCGATGGCGCTCAGCACAAACGCCACATTGATGATGTTAAAGAGCGCAAAGAACAGAAGTGCGTAGGGGAAGAAGCAGCGCCGGATAATGAACTCAGTATGGCGACTCAGGTACAGGAATGGATTTGATGGCCGACTCTCTGCATGGGTCTGCCAGATCCCCAAGAGCTGCTCGGGACGCCCAGCCGCGAGGCGATGGCGCCCCCATCCGGCGGCCAAGAAGCTTGCCATAGCTCCAAAAACTAGCAAGCCGCCCAGGACCAGGAAGATGTTGCTTCCGGAGCTTCTCCAGAGTCCTATGGTCATGCCGATAAAAAGGAAGAGGTAAAACAGGTAATCGCACATCGTTTCCAGCCAACAGCCGAAATCCGACTCCAGGAGTTTCAACCGAGCGACCTCGCCATCGCATCCGTCCAGAATGCTTGCGCACAGGCACAAAACCGCGCCGAGCAGGGTGTTCCAGTAGCCGCCGAAAGCAAAGTATGCAGCGGAAGCAAATCCGACGCCAAGCGTGAAGATACTAACCATGTTCGGAGTAATCGGAAACTTGATGAGCTGTCGGCTCACGGGAATGGAGATCCTGCGATTCAACCGTGCGTAGATGCCATCGGTTGGCTTGACCAACCAGCGGTCAAGCTTTTGCTCAGCAGACCGGCAATCATTCGGAGTACCGACACGCTGCCATAAATTCTCCGCCACCGGCATGCAAACTACCGAGTGCATCTCTGTAAGCCACGCGTGCAGTTCCTCGCGAGTGCTGATTTGCGTAGGGGAATATTCCGCGAGGCGGCGGATCATCTCCACGGTAAGCGCATGGATGCCGACAAGTTTGTCGCCGCTCGTCAGCGCCAATGCAGCGCTGTCGTCATCCCAGCCGCTAACTTTCCGGAACAAGGACGAATGATACGTTGCGTCACCCTCGATCAGAACCAGGCGTCTGCAGTGCGACCGAATGGCAATCTGGCGCAGTTGGTCGACGAAGGACGCACCCGTGACGGTCTCAATCCATTGCACAGATTCTGGAAGGCGCCCGGTCAACAACAGGGCGCGCTGCACTCTCCGTCTGGTGACGGGATCAACGACTACCATGATCCGTGAGGGGCTGAGTTTTTGCGCGGTTAAGATGGTGCGAAGCAAGATCGGCAGGGAGCCGACTCGTGCGAGTGGAGACCTGAAGCGGTCGCTATTTGTTCCTTGACTGGTGAGAAAAATGGCGACGGCGAACTCGCAGACGGGCGCACTGGTAGGATCCGCTGATGCACTGAGATCGTTCGGCACCCTTCTCGGCAGACTTTCCCGGCTGCCGGCATCGCCATGCCTTTTTGACCTGGTCAGTAGGGTGAGACAAATGATCCCGACGGCGGCCCAGAAGAAGGACCGCAATCGCCTTGTCAATCCCAAAGCCAACCCGGTAGCAGCACTCAGGCCGAACATCTTGCCAATCAACATGGTTCCACCCTCGTAAGTCCCAACGTTGCCTGGATTGAAATTGCCCAGGACGTTCACAAGCTTGGTCAATGCTTCGATGACCAGGGCCGTGAAGAAACCCATCTTCACGCCCATCAGCCACAGGATTAGACACACCTCCGATACAGCCAGGCACTGAGCAGCCAGATTTAGAGAAAAACTCGCCCAAAAGGCTCCAGGGGTCTTGTGATGGAAATCGAACAGCGCATTCTCAACCGATTGCACCAGCAGATATCTGCTCTCCATCCAATTTTTCAAGGAAGGAACGCGGCCGATGAGACGCGCGCTCCCTGAAAACACGGGCCAGCGTTTGCGCACCGCGATCAGTGCCAACAGCAGGAATGTGACTAGAAGAAGAATGAAGAAAGCCGCGTAGAGACGCAGAGTATGGGAGAGCGACAACCCGGGCGGTGCTGCGACAATCCCTGCGATGATGACTATGGCCCCGGTGACAACATACAGCCCGCGATCCAGCGTAACCGAGGCCACACTGGTAGCCGTTGGTATTTCGGGGCCCATCTGGGAGACTCGGATCGAATCTCCGAACGACTGCCCGAGGATTCCGAGTTGTCCAGCAGCTTCCGAACCCAGACGAAGTCCCAACATGCGTCGAAAAGAGATCTTGTGTTTATCTTCACCGAGCGTCAGTCGCCAAGCCCAAGTCTTTGCAAGATGCGACACTCCTGCCAGCGCCATAATGTAGGCGAGCCCGCAACGAAGTGTCACGACGTTTTGCCACAGTTTGCCTGGGCCAACTTGGCGGATAAGGTAGGCAAACAAGCCCATACTCATTACCACAGCGAGAACCCGAAGCAGGTGCGCCTTTGGCGGGATTCTAAACACTGGGGCACGTCTCAGCGAATGGATTGCCGCAGAAGGTATGGTCAAAGATGTTTTCGGCGTGCACCAGGGCCTCGGGGCTATCGACGTCGTGCCACTGCGCCTCGCCGATGTCAAATGCCCTCAGTTTGTGCTCGCGCGCCAATTGGCGCATGCCGTCCGACAGCGAGCAGTCTCCATTTCTCTTGGCTGCTTCGAGCCTGCTGAACAGCTCTGGGGTGCACAAAAACATGCCTGTATCCAGTGCGTCATAACAGGCAAGGTCTTTGCCGATTTCGACGATGAAGCTCCCCCTGCGTCTGACCTTCGTGGCATCTTCCAAGTCAAAGACGCAATCCAACTTGCGATCGACCGCGAGAATGGCCTCGTCTCCTGCGAGTGGCTGCTGCAGTAGCGCCTTGGCGGTTGTTGGTTCGAAAATGTGGTCAGCCATGAGCAATAGGAATGGGTCGTGGAACTGTTCCTTAGCAGCCAGGGCAGAAACGCCGTTGGCTTTCTGGTATTGCAGGTTTTCGATCAAGATGACGGAAGTGCCGATAGGGGATCGGGTGTTTAGCCAACTGCGGATTGAGTCGGCACGATACCCGGCGACAATCACAAACTTCTCAATTCCGGCTTGCTGGGCGGACATCATCACATGCTCGAGAAGCGGCACGCCACAAAGGGGCACCAGAGGTTTGGGAACGCCACGAGACACGGATGCAATCCGGCTCCCGTTACCCGCGGCGAGAATCAGACATTGATTGACGCCTTTCATGGTTTCAGCATCTCCTTTGCGGACATGACGAAGTTGCCGGGAGGATGCAAGGCTTTGGGGGCGTAGTCGAAATATTCGATACTGACGTCGGTCGTGCCAAAAAAATGGGCTTCGGTGACGCTTTGCGTAGAGAGCGGAAACCAAAAGGGGCCACTCTTTTGGTACAGCTGCACGAAATGCGTACTCTTCGTCCAGAATGAGGGGCTCTTGGCCGGGTCACCCTCGGCGCGGACGAGTGCATAGTCCTCGGTGTCTACCCATATGCGCCCCTGGAAGAGGTACTTCTCCCTTCGTTTCGGTCTTACTTCGAGGACGTAGGCCGTGCGGTCGGCTAGCGGTTCCGTTCCGATAACCTCGAACTCATAGTTTTCGAGATTGAGCTTTGTTTTCGCACGCATGTCGGGGCGCGACGTGTCACTTTCCGATTCGAGCATTTTGTGCAACACGTGCTTGTGCGCTGCTTTCCATCCTTCTTCGGACAGAATGTCGAAATGCTTGGTGCCGTCACGATCACCCCGCACCTGAACGAGCATTTCGGCGCGTTTGTGGAGATGTTGGTTCTCGAGTACGTACCGCCTCATTCCGGCATATCCTTCCATGGAAACTTGCCGTTGGAGATCGCGAGTGCCCATTCGGGTCACGATTTCCTCGCCCGTCGGAAGCGGCCCGGAATCATCCGCTGCAACGACCGATGATGTCCTAAGGAGAAACAAAGCAGTCAGCAGGAAATAATGTTTCATCGTCAAAACTCCAAAACAAATTTGCCGCGGTATTCACGCCACGACGAGTTGAAGAACCCACCGAACCTCGCGCTCGCAACGTTGTTCTGCACGTCTCGCGGATCAAAGTGGTTGAAAAGGTTGAAGACTCCCACGCCTACGCGCGCGTGCAGGTGCCTCTCGCGCAACGGCAGCGAAATCGGGCGTGTGATCTGGACGTCAAAAGAAGAAAAGCGCGGGAAACGAGCGACGTTTCGCGGTCCAACGTATTCGCGGAACTGGTTTTCGATAGAGTAAGGAAACCCCGTATGCAGGTCGTAAACAGGGACGAGGGTTAGTTTAAATGGCCCGGCAAGCGTGCCCCAGAACAGGAAACGATTGGGTGCGTCAAACGGCAGCCGCCCGCGGGCATCGGGCTGGATGACCGGTTGCGCGAGATTCCCAAAGAACTGATTCAAATCATTGAGGTCGCCAAAGGCCCGGGATCTAACGTAGGAAGCGTTGACCACACTGTGGCGCAATTTGTAGCGAGCTGCCAATTGGAATTCCCGGTAGGAATTGCCACCGCTATTGGCGAGCTCGAGTGCCCCCGTCGTCCCGATGGAGGCCGGCGAAACAACGAAGTCGTTGGAGGTGTTGCGTTGTTCGTAGGCGACTCGCAGCAATAAGCTGGTGGAAATCTGACGATCGAGTTCCAGATTCCATGAAGTGCTGCGGGGGTTTCGGAGTTCGCCGTCTATTTTATTCTTATAGAACTCGGCACTAATCGCGGCGCCGTCCTGGCCAAGCACGCTAACCGTGCGATCCGGAAGATCGGGGAAAGCCGGAGCCATGAGCGGGACGCGGTCGTAAAAACGGCCAACGCCGCCCTTCAGCAGCGTCCTGCCGTCCTTCGTCAGTGCCAGGAGAAATCCCGCGCGAGGAGCAGCGTGCGTGGAGCTTGTGACCGTGTCGTTGTCGAAACGCAGGCCGAGACTCACGGTCAGGCGGGGAATGATGGCCCACTGATCGCCGGCAAACCAGGCCGTCTCGTTTTGACTGATACGAAATGACGTGGGCGAAGTGAAGGAGATACGCTCCACAGGTTGGTTCGACGCACCGTCAATTTCTACCGGAAGAAACGTCTGGCGGCCTCCGTAGTCGGAGTGCTCGTAGCTCAGGCCCACCATGAATTGGTGCGAACCGGCGAAGTGCCGGGGCGCAAACTGATAGTTTTCCTGCCAGCTGGTACGGGAGGTGCGACGCGCCTGCCGATTGAAGAAACCGCCTTCGGTTGTTTCAAGCAGCAGGCGATACGGATCGTCGCTCTGCGCAGTGACGTCGGCGTCAAAGCGCTTGTAGCTGAACTGCGAATTCAGCAGGCCGCTCTGGCCGATGACAAAATGATGCTGAACATCGATTTGATAGCCGCGCTGATGAAAATCCGGCGTCGACGGCTGAGGCGTAAAGGTGTTAAGGCCGAGGAAGTCGAGCTTCTGCGGATAAAGCGCAAACGAAACCGTAGCTGTCTGCTTCGAAGTGAGAATGAAGTCGAACTGCGTGTAGGAATCGAAACTTTCGAGTTTCGTATCGCGCGCCAGAGGTGGAAGGCTGTTCACTGGCGTACGCACAAAGCGGTATTCAAAGGACTGTGTAACGGCGATGCGATCCTTCACGATCGGCCCGGTAAACGTCATCCGTGGCGTGGCCGCGCCGATGCCAGCGATGGTTCCGTCGCGATCCCGCAATCGGGGTATGAAGTTCTGCATCGAGAAGTGAAACTTGTCGTAGTCGCTGGTCTTTGTCGCGACTGTGGATACGGCACCGGTGAGTTTTCCGTACTGCGGATCATAGGGATTGGAAATCACCTGCACCGACGCCACGACATCAATCGGAAGATTGATTGCCGGACCGCCAGTCACGGGATCGGTTACGTTCGCGCTGTTCACCAGCGCGCCGCTCTGCGTATTGCGAGCACCTTTGAGATTGATGTGTCCATCCGGCCCGCGAACAACCCCAGGAATGAGCGGAAGTGAGCTTTCAAACCGCTCGTTCACATTGGGCGCTTCGCGCAACGTCCTCTCGGAAACTGTTTCTGAGGGAGCAGCGCTCTTGACTTCAGCTTGATCGGGTGTCACGACCACGGAGCTGGTGAGTTCAACGGGTCTCAATTCGAGAGAAACCAGGACTTCCCTCGCTTCGATGTGCACCGTCTGTACAGCCTTCAAACCGGGCGAAACGGCTTCGACCGTGTAGGACCCAAAGGGCACGGCCGCAATCACATACTTGCCGTTCTCGTCCGATTCAGTTTCGAAAGTGGCTGGTCCGCTCAATTTCACTGACGCGCCAGCCACAACGGATTGGTTCCCCGCAGAGTCTTTAACTAACACTGTTCCTTCGACCTTAGCGGTGGCGGTGTTAACCTGTTTCCCCCACGACGCTATCGCGAACAAGCAGACGGCAAATAGCAGGAAAAGCATCGGGAAGACGATTCGTCCGGTCGTCGAGCGTCTTCGTCTGTGTCGAATGCGGATTTCTTCCGCCTTCCGGCGGATCTGCGCTCGACGTGTCAAACTCTCTCGCCGCATGGTTCCAGACTGCTTTCGGCTGCGTGTGTCTGAGACAGGAAAAAACAGAGCGTCACAGCTGGCAGATGCCTGTGTAGGTACCGCACTCGATGCAATCCCGCAGCGAGTTCCATGAAGCATGCACAATTCCAACGCGTCGCTAGCGCGGACTCACTGGCATCTCGTTTTTTATCAGCGCTTTGAAAAGTGCGAGGAAGTAGGAATGAAATTTGCGTCAGCGTGAACTTTTAAGGTTTGCCGAGGTTTCGACTTTTTGGGCGAGTTGTTGACAACTTGCGCGGCGGTTGCGCATGGACTTGCGCGCTCATTCTGTGAGCACGTTGCGGTGGAAACCCTAAAATGAAACCTGTCCATCGCGGGCGAGCAGCGATCACCGGCCACGCGACCCGCTGGCCTCAAGGCCCCGCGAGCGGATCATTTTTTTTCGGCCAGCCAAGGCTTTGACGAGACCGTCAATCCGATGACCGCAGGCTCGTTTGCCCCCTTCACTGCCTAGCCGAGGTCTGCGCCGGAAACGGCTCCAATGAAACAAGATAGATGGTCGCGCTCAAAAGGAATGGATTGGAACATGGGGTGCACCTACCCGAAGCAGCCGCGTGGCGCTTGAATGCGGCGTGGCTCGCGTGGGCGGCCGTTCACCTGGAGTTTTTGGCGCAGTCTGCAAATAAGTGTTTTCCGGCAATGGGTCTGTACATACCTGACTGGAAAACGGCATTCGCAGCTCATCGTGGATCAAACGCGGTCAGGAGTCCGGAACGCTTTTGCGCGAAAGCGCAGCCTCGCACGGCACGGCAGGACTGAGGAAAATGCACAGGACGACGTACAAGACGACGCACAAGCCGGATTGGGGATTGGTTGTCGGTCGGGCCATGGGAATACTTGCTCTCCTGGCGGGAATCTTCTTTGCGGCGGGGTTGTGCAAGGCAAGTCCAAGCGATAACCACGCGGTTCCCAGCATTTTCCAGCCACACGCAACGCCCGCGCAGTCGATCTATCATCTGTCGCTTTTCGTTCTAACCATTACGGCTGTGATTTTCCTGGTTGTGTTCAGCCTGCTGGCTTATGTGGTGGTGAAATTCCGGAGGCAAGCGGCCGGTACTGAGCGCGAGCCGCCCCAGGTATACGGGAGCACACAGATTGAACTAGCCTGGACCATCATCCCGATTCTGATCGTTGTCGTTCTGTTCCTGGCTACCGCCCGCGTCATTCATGCCATCCAGGATGCTCCGAAACCCTCGACAGCCGTGGAGGTCACGGCGATCGGTCATCAGTTCTGGTGGGAGTTCCGATATCCGGGCCTTGGCGTTGTCACTGCCAACGAACTTCACATTCCGGTGAGCGATCCTGCGCGTCCCACGCCAACATTCCTGAAACTGCTCTCCGCCGATACCGATCACAGCTTCTGGATTCCCCAGCTTGCGGGAAAGACAGACTTGATTCCGAATCACCCGAACGAGACTTGGCTCGATCCTCACGAATCGGGCCTATTTCTTGGCCAATGCGCCCAGTACTGCGGGACACAGCACGCGAAGATGCTTTTGCGCGTTTACGTGGACAACCCGGAAGAGTTTGCTGCTTGGGCCAGCGCGCAAAGACAGCCCGCGAATCAGGATGAAAAAGAAGCGGCTGGAAGACACGTCTTCGAAACGACTGCTTGCCTGAACTGCCACGCCGTTGGAGGCACAAACGGTACCGGGCGTTTCGGCCCAGACCTGACACACCTGATGAGCCGCCATACTCTCGCATCCGGTGCCGCGGAAAATACTCCGGAAAATCTGCGCCTTTGGATCGAGAACCCAGACGCCATCAAGCCGGGATCTCTTATGCCGGCAATGAAGTTGAGCGACACCGAACTGGATGCGCTCGTGCGCTATCTGGAGACGCTGCGATAGTTGAATATTTTGGGAGACGAGTTATGTCATCGGATGTGATGGCCATTCAGTCTGCGGATGTTGCGGGCCGGCCATGGGCCGAAAAACTGCACCAGTGGGTGACCACGGTCGATCACAAGCGTCTGGGCATTCTGTACATCCTCTACGCCCTGTTTTTTCTCGTCATCGGGGGTATTGAAGCCACCATCATCCGTATCCAGTTGATGCGCCCGCACAACGATTTTGTTTCCCCGCAGGTATTCAACCGCATGTTCACCATGCATGGTACGACAATGATTTTCTTCGTGGTCATGCCCATCATGTTCGGAATTGCCAATTACCTGGTTCCGTTGATGATTGGCGCCAGAGACATGGCATTTCCGCGCCTGAATGCCTTCAGTTTCTGGCTGACGGCGGTTGCCGGATTCCTGCTTTACTTCAGCTTTGTGGGGGGCAGTGGACTCTATGGCGCGGGCAATGCACCGGACGTGGGTTGGTGGGCGTACGCTCCTTTGACCTCGCGGGCATTTTCGCCAGGTCACAGCTCGGACTACTGGACCATCGCTCTGTTGATTTCGGGATTCGGGAGCATCGGTACGGCGATCAATATCGCTGCCACTATTCTTTGCATGCGGTGCCCCGGGATGACTCTGAATCGCATGCCTCTGCTGGCGTGGCTGTACCTAATTATGTCCGGGATGGTTATTCTCGCAATCTCGCCACTGACGGCGGCTCAGATCATGCTTTCGGTTGATCGCTATCTTGGTGGCCATTTCTTTGACACGCAGGCCGGCGGCTCCGCAACGCTGTGGATGCACTTCTTCTGGATTTTCGGGCATCCGGAAGTCTACGTTCTGGTCATCCCCGCCTTCGCGTTTGCATCGGAAATCATCCCGGTGTTTTCTCGGAAGCCGATTTTCGGATACCCGGTTATGGTGGGCGCCACGGCCTGCATCGGGTTCCTAAGCTTGAGTGTGTGGGCGCACCACATGTTCACGATCGGGATGAACTCCTACGCCAACAGCTTTTTTGCGATAACCACGTTTGCCGTCGGCATCCCGACCGGAATCAAAATCTTCAACTGGCTTGGCACCATGTGGGGCGGAAAAATCGAGTTCAGAACACCGATGCTGTTCTGCATGGGGTTTTTGTTTCAGTTTTTGATCGCCGGTCTCACCGGCATTATGTTGGGCACGGCACCTTTCAATTGGCAGCTCAGCGGATCGTATTTTGTGGTGGCGCACTTTCACTATGTAATCGTAGGCGGAATTATGTTTGCGCTCTTCGCCGCGATTTATTACTGGTACCCGAAAGTTACCGGAAGAATGCTGAACGAAACCCTAGGAAAACTCCATTTCTGGCTTTTCCTTATCGGCTTTCACCTGACGTTTGACGTGATGCACTTCCCCGGAATACTTGGCATGCCGCGGCGAATCTACACCTATGAACCCGGCCGTGGCTGGGACACGATGAACTTTCTCGTGAGCATCGGGGCATTTGTTCAAGGAATCGCCACTATCGTGTTTGTGGTGAACCTTATTATTTCCTATTTCAAGGGACAAACAGCGGGGAACGACCCCTGGGATGCCTGGACGCTTGAATGGTCCGTGAGTTCGCCGCCCCCGACATACAACTTTGCTTCCGTTCCGACCGTCGCCAGCCGCCGCCCGTTGTGGGACTTGAAGCATCCGGAAGACCCGGACAGCCGCTATGAATAGAGGGATCGAGTAATGAGCACAATAAGCTCTCCGCTGGATGCATCACGTGGCGTTTGGAGCCTTCCGTACCGGGGCAAAGTCGGGATGGCCTCCCTCATCTTTGCCGAGTCGGCCATTTTCACCATCTTCGTCGTAGCGTACCTCTTCTATATGGGGAAGAGCCTAACCGGGCCGACGCCGCGCGAAGTGCTTGAGACACCCATCTTTTACACGGTTTGTCTGTTGTCGAGTAGTTTGACCGTCCACTTCGCTGCGCGATTTCTGCATTTAGGGAGACGCGGTGCATTCCTCTCGCTGTGGATGGCCACCATAGCTCTGGGTGGCACCTTTCTCTACGGCACGGCCCAGGAATGGCACCGTCTGATCTACGAACACGGCCTGACGATTTCCACCAACCTCTTTGGAACGACGTACTACTCGCTGGTCGGCTTGCACGCCTCTCACGTGGTGGCGGGTCTGGTCATGCTGAGCATCGTGTTGTTGTTCGGGCTGGCAGGTCGCGTTGGGCCGGAGCAGTCCGTTCGCGTGGAAGTGCTTTCCTTGTACTGGCATTTTGTGGATGCCGTGTGGGTCGTTGTTTTCACCGTTGTTTACGTACTCGGGCGCTGAGGAGGGCCAATGGCAACGCTGCTATCCGCGGAACAAATGGAGCAAAGCTCTCGGGCGCCAAGCGCGATCGAAGTGCCCGCGCCGACGGCATGGCCCGTTGTTTTGGCCTTCGGATTTACCCTTGTGTTCGCGGGGCTTTTGACGAGCGCGTCGGTGAGCGTTCTAGGCGCGGTGCTTGCGGCCGCCGGTTGCGTCGGCTGGTTCCGGGAAGTCTTCCCGCACGAGCATGAAGAGGTTGTGCAAGTCGTTCCAGAGGATTTTTCGGTTAAGACCAACCGCCACGTGGTTGAACGGCTTCCCATCGTGACGGACCAATTACGCGCGTGGCTTCCTCTCGAGACCTACCCGATATCGGCTGGAATAAAGGGCGGGTTGGCTGGTGGTGTAGCGATGGCCGTGCTCGCCTGCACCTACGGACTTTTCAGAGCCGAAAGCATCTGGTACCCGATCAACCTACTTGCGGCCACCGTGTATGCGGAATCGCTCAAGCTCGGACCCGCGCAACTGAATTCATTTCATTCGAACAGTTTCGCGATCGCCGTGCTCCTGCATGGCATCGGATCCGTCTTTGTGGGACTGCTCTATGGCGCGATGCTTCCCATGTTCGCGCGAAGGCCGGTCGTGCTGGGAGGACTGATTGCGCCCGTGCTCTGGTCGGGGTTGCTGTACTCGATCATGGAGCTGCTCAATCCCTTGCTTGCGAGCCGCATCAACTGGTTCTGGTTCATCGCATCGCAAATCGCCTTCGGAGTTGTAGCAGGTGTCGTCGTGGTGCGGCAGCAGCGTGTCTCGACTCGCGAGAATTTGCCGTTCATACTGCGCGCGGGAATTGAAGCCCCCGGGACGATGGCTCCGCGAGGAACGAAAAAGGAAAAGCCGTGAAACTGGTTCGCCATCTAGCAATTTCGTGTGCGCTCAGCGCGGTGCTCTTCGGTTGCGCCGCGCCGCACGGCCAGCCGAGCAAGGGGTCCGAGGTTTTGGCGCCGAGCGAAGTTTTGGATTTTCCGACCTTGTACGCAGAAAATTGCGCGGGTTGCCATGGAGTAAATAGGCGCGCAGGCGCTGCTATTTCTCTATCTGATCCGGTGTATCTGGCGATTGCCAAGGATGCGGCAATCAGCACTGTTATCAGCAAAGGTGTGTCGGGCACTGCGATGCCTGCTTTCGCGCAGAGCAGTGGCGGCATGCTGACGGACAAACAGATTGCGGTAATCACAAGTGGGATTCGATCGAGCTGGGGCCACCCCGGAATTCTCGACGCTGCCAATCCGCCGTCTTACGCGGCGAAATCGAGTGGCAACCTTGCGCACGGCGAACTCGCATACAAGACCTATTGCGAATCCTGCCACGGGCCGGGCGGCCATGGCGGCTCAAAGGGTAGCTCGATCACCGACGATTCATTTCTCGGGCTGGTGAGCGATCAAGGACTACGCACGATTGTCATTACGGGTCGTCCCGAGCTGGGAGCGCCGGACTGGCGTGGAAACGTGCCCGGGAAACCGATGTCTGAGCAGGAAGTCACCGACGTCGTCGCATGGCTGGGTTCGCGGCGGGTTCAGAATCCGGGCCAGCCTTACTCAGTTTCGAATTACGCGCAGCACTAGGAGTTTGCAGATGTCCAAGGAAGAAACGATTTCTCGTCGCGGCCTATTGATGAAAATAGGAATTCTGTTCAACGGGTTGGTGGCGACCGCTCTGGCGGTGCCCATCGTGGGATTCGTTCTGTCCTCGGTCGCCCGCGGACGCTCGAACGCCTACCTTTCCTGGGTGCCCCTCGGGTCTGTCGATGAGTTTCCCGAAGGCGAGACGCGGTTAGCGACTTTCCGGAACCCTTACGTAACGCCCACCGACGGCAAAACCGTGGAAACAGCTTGCTGGGTGCGGCGCGTGGCGGGCGAGGAATTTCAGGTTTTTGCGGTGAATTGCGCTCATCTGGGCTGCCCGGTGCGTTGGTTTCCGCAATCCGGTTTGTTCATGTGCCCCTGCCACGGCGGTGCGTACTATCGCGACGGTTCGCGCGCTTCGGGTCCTCCGGAACGCGGGTTGTTCGAGTATCCGCACAAAGTGAAGGATGGGGTCGTCACGATTCAGGCCGGCGAATTGCCCACGCCGGGATCCCCAACCGCTTCTCTTTTCGGAAAGAAGCCGCCGTGCGCAGGAGGCAATGATTTGGTTTCCATTCAGGGCAGCCTGCGCGCGTCGAGTGAAAACATTCCCTCGCTCGGAAAGAAGAAGTCATGGTCTTGATCGATCAAATCGGGCAATGGTTCGACCGGCGGTTGCAGTTGGCCGCTCCGATTCGCGAAGCGGCGGAGCATCCGGTGCCGCGCAACACGGCGAGTTGGTTCTACGTATTTGGCAGCGCGGCGCTCACCGTCTTCATGCTGCAACTGGTCACCGGGATCCTGCTGGCGTTGATCTACGTTCCATCGGCCAGTGAAGCATGGAACAGTCTCCAAGCGTTGAACCACGACGTGACGCTGGGCTGGTTCATCCGCGCAATGCACGGATGGGGCTCGAACTTCATGGTGGCAGTCGTCCTCATCCATATGGTGCAGGTCTTCCTCTTTGGAGCCTACAAGTTTCCTCGGGAACTCACCTGGATAATCGGTGTTTTCCTGTTGCTCATGACTTTGGGCATGGCGTTCAGCGGACAAGTGTTGCGATTTGATCAAGACGCCTATTGGGGACTTGGGATCGGAGCTTCGATCGCCAGCCGCGTGCCGATCCTTGGACCAGTCATAGTGAAGCTGATGTTGGGAGGCCCGATTATCGCCGGTGCAACGCTATCGAGATTTTTCGCGCTGCATGTCTTTGTCATCCCAGGAATGCTGATTGGTTTCGTCTGCCTTCATCTGTTGATGGTACTGAAGCTGGGAATCAACGAGTGGCCGATGCCGGGACGTCTGGTCAAGCGAGCAACGTACGAAAGCGAATATCATCAACTCACAAGGAAAGATGGCGCGCCCTTTGTTCCTTACGCTGTCTGGAAAGACCTGTTCTTTGCCGCATTCATTCTGATCGCAGTGGCCGCATGCGCGCTGTACTTCGGGCCGTTCGGTCCAACGGGCCGCCCGGATCCAACGATCATCCAGACGGTGCCGAAGCCGGACTACTTTTTCCTGTGGCTGTACGGTTTGCTGTCATACCTGCCGCCTTCCATGGAGACTCCAGCTCTCCTCATCGGCCCTGTAGTCGTTATCGCTTTTCTTGTTTTGCTGCCATTTCTTTCCGGAGAAGGGGAAAAGAGTTGGCGCCGGAGGCCGATCGCTGTTTTGACGGTTCTGCTGATCGCCATAATCCTGGGAACACTTACCCATCTGGCTGGATATACGCCGTGGAGCCCGCACATGAACGCTTGGAGTGGCGATCCCGTACCAGCGAGATTTCTGCATCGCACAACCGCGCTCGAGCGGCAAGGTGCGCTCGTTTTCCAAGCCAAGCAATGTCGCAACTGCCATTCGCTTGAAGACCTGGGAGGCCAAAGAGGGCCCGCACTCGACAGCGTTGCCGTGCGGCTCACGCAAGATCAACTCATTCGCCAGGTGATCCAGGGTGGCGGCAACATGCCGGCCTACGGGAAGAATTTGAGCCCGGCGGAGACGACTGCACTCGTGGCATTCCTAGAAACGTTGCATCCAGCAGGGCAAACTCCCGCGCGCGACGCAGCGCTCGGGGAAGCCCAAGAAAAAAGCGCTTCCGCGCAATAACTCCATGCCACCCTCCGTTCCAATCGCACTAGAATCGTGGTCGTGTCCGGTTGGGCTGACTTTCGCAGTGGTTCTGGCGGGGTTTCTATATCTGCGTGGATGGCTGCATCTTCGCTCGGCTTCCGTGAACGCGATTCCTTCTTGGCGAGCTGGCAGTTTTTTCCTCGGACTGTTCCTGGTCTGGCTGGCAGTGGGCTCGCCCCTTGCAGCATTCGACGAGGAATTGTTGACCGTCCACATGGTTCAGCATTTGCTGCTCATGACCGTCGCCCCTCCTTTGATCTTGGTGGGCGCACCAGTGATGCCGTTGTTGCACGCTTTGCCGCGGAAATTCCTGCAATCCATTCTCGGTCCATTGTTTCGCTCGCCGACGATGCAAGGAATTGCACGTGTACTTTCGCAGCCTGTGTTTTGCTGGCTTGCCGCCGTCGCGGCTCTGCTGGGATGGCATATTCCGGCGGCATTCACCCTGGGATTGCAATCGGAAGCGTGGCATGCGGTTGAGCACGCCTGTTTTCTGGGATCCGGATTTCTTTTCTGGTGGCCCGTTGTGCAGCCGTGGCCGAGCGTTCCAAGATGGCCGCGTTGGACGATGCTGGCATATCTTTTTCTTGCTACCCTGCCGTGTGACATTCTCTCCGCATTCCTGGTGTTCTGCGACCGTGTTGTTTACACGGTTTACCCCTCCACGCCGAGGCATTTTGTGATTTCCGCTCTGGAAGACCAGCAATGCGCAGGCGCACTGATGTGGACTTGCGTCACGATCGTCTACTTGCTCGCCGCAGCGATTCTTGCCACGCGGCTGCTGTCGGCGCGCACTTGCCAAGAGGATGAATCGGTGCAATTGGAAATCCCCACCAACCTCCTTCCGCACGGTGGTTCGAACAGGGTGGAGGTCGTCTGACCATGGCAAGTGAGCCCCTTCTTGTGGCTTATCGCATACCCGCCGTCGATCACGGCAACTCCGTCCGGTGCAACGTTCTGTCCGACTACTGGACCTTAACCAAGCCGGAAATAAACTTCTTGATTGTTCTCGCAACGGCCGCCGCTTTTTGCGTCGGGTGTGGCGAACCTCTGACACGGTTTCCGTGGGTTCTGCTTGTACACACCCTCCTCGGCACAGTCCTGGTTGCGAGCGGCGCGGGTACCCTGAATCAGTTGATCGAGCGACAGTTCGACTGGCAAATGCGGCGCACAGCTCGCCGACCGATCGCTGCTGGTCGCGTCGAACCCCTCCATGCTCTGGTTTTCGGAATGTTGTTGTGGCTTGTAGGATGTACCTACCTCGCTCTCGCGGTGCGGCCGGCTGCCAGCGTCCTTGCCGCGCTGACGCTGGTTTGCTATCTGCTTCTGTACACTCCGCTCAAACGTCGAACGCCGATGTGCACGCTGATAGGCGCATTTCCCGGTGCCATGCCTGTGTTGATTGGATACGTCGCTGCTACAGGGAAGCTCAACTCCCCGGCATGGTTTCTTTACGCGATTCTTTTCCTCTGGCAGTTCCCGCATTTCATGGCGATTGCCTGGATGTACCGCGAGGACTACGCGCGGGCAGGATATATAGTCCTTCCGTTAGGTACAGAAAGAGCTACCTTCATGGAATGGCAAAGCTTGCTGCCAAGCCTGGCGCTAATTCCGACCGCCGTTGCGTCGCTAATTCTGCAGCACGCGAATCAGGTACTGGTTGTGGCCACACTGCTCCTTAGTTTGAGTCTCCTTTTCTTCGCGGCAAGACTCGCGGGTATTCGTTCGAACGGCGCCGCTCGTCAGTTACTTCTGGTCTCGGTTGTTTACCTTCCCTTGGTGTTCCTGCTTCACGTGTTAATACGGGTTTGAAGAGATTGAGGTCGTGGAAAAGGTTAGTCGACTGGGGGTGGTAGAGAACTCGCGCTCATCGCGCAGGCATCAGACGGGCTGAAAGAGTTGATAGCCTCTACGGATCCGTCCAGAGGCACAATCCCTGGCACTGCTCTGAAGTCTCAAGTTATCGTGTTCGTGGGTTGCCGTCGGTCCAGCATGAAGGGAGAAAGTGCAATGCCCTACCAAGCCATCGAGAATTATGGCGTCATCGGAAATATGCGCACCGCAGCGTTGGTGGGCATGAATGGGTCCATTGATTGGTACTGTCCGCCAAATTTCGATTCACCGAGCGTTTTTGGGGCTATTTTGGATGACGGCAAAGGCGGGCGATTCCAAATTTCACCGATAGCCGACGATATGAGGTACAAACAGTTTTATTGGCCCTCCACGAACATCCTGGTGACTCGCTTTTCGCACGCGGATGGCATCGCGGAACTGGAAGACTTCATGCCCGTGGGGCTTCCTTCGGGCTCGCCGTGGTGTAGCCATGTTTTTCGTCGGATTCGCTGTGTGCGGGGCTCGATGCGCATTTCTCTCGCGTGCCGTCCGGCTTTCGATTATGGACGCGCCACCCATCAAACCTCGCTGAGTCCGAGTGGCGTAGTTTTCAAGTCGCAAAACATAAGCTTGGCGCTCGGCTCGGCAATACCGTTCGAGCAAGATGGTCAGGGTGGAGTCACCGCCGATTTCGTAATCGAGGAAGGGCAGTCGCAGGTCTTTGCGTTGCGAGATGGTGAGACAAATTCTCCGGTTTCCGGTCCGCCTTCGGCGCAGGAAGCCGAGGAGCTATTCCAGCGAACGGTGAAATTCTGGCGACACTGGATCTCCGGCTGCACTTACCGGGGCCGCTTTCGAGAACTGGTGGAGCGATCCGCGCTGGTGCTCAAGCTGCTGACCTTCGAACCGACCGGGGCGATCGTCGCAGCCCCCACGGCCAGTCTTCCCGAAGTGATCGGCGGGACGCGCAATTGGGATTATCGCTATACCTGGCTGCGCGACGCGGCCTTTACCGTCTATGCGTTTCTGCGTCTCGGCTTCACCGCGGAAGCCGCGGGTTTTGTCAATTGGATTCAGAATTGTGCGGACCTGCGCCCGCACGCGGGGAAGAGGTTGCCGGTGGTCTTCACCATCCACGGCGACAGCCGGCTGCCAGAGGAAACTTTGGATCATTGGGAGGGATATCGGCAATCAAGTCCCGTGCGCATTGGCAACGAGGCGGTGGAACAACATCAAAACGATATTTATGGTGAAGTTCTAGATTCGCTGTACCTCTACAACAAGTACGTGAGCCCGATCGACTACGACTTCTGGGCGAGGATTCGCACTCGGCTCGATTGGGTCTGCGAGAACTGGCAATCTCCGGACGCGGGAATTTGGGAGATGCGGAATAGCCAGAAGCATTTTGTTTATTCAAAGGTAATGAATTGGGTGGCGCTCGATCGCGGCGTGCGGCTCGCGGACAAACGAGCATTTCCAGCAAACCGCGAGAGATGGGTACAAGAGCGAGATCGTATCTACGAGGAGGTAATGACGCGCGGCTGGAACGGCCAGCGTCACGCGTTCACGCAGCATTACGGCAGCGAAGATCTGGACGCTTCTCTGCTGATCATGCCGCTAGTCTTCTTTCTTGCGCCGACGGACCGGCGGATGCTGGGAACGCTTCGTGCAATTCTCGAAAGTCCTAAGCGCGGGGGGCTGGTGAGTGATGGACTGGTATATCGATATCCGCCACAAGAGCGCATTGATGGACTACCGGGCGAGGAGGGCACGTTCAATATGTGTTCGTTCTGGCTGGTCGAAGCGCTGACGCGCGCAGGTCAAGCCGAGCCCGAAATGCTTGATCGAGCGCGGCTGCTGTTTGAACACATGCTGGGATATGCCAATCATCTTGGGCTTTACGCGGAGCAGACCAGCAACCAAGGCGAGGCTCTGGGTAACTTTCCGCAAGCTTTTACCCATCTCGCGCTAATCAGCGCGGCGTTCAACCTGGATCGCATGCTCGGAAGCCGCAAAGCCTAACTTGTAAGGACATGCCGCTTAGTTTTAAGGCCTACTGCCCCCTGGCCATCAATGTCTACCGAGCACTTAGCGGTCGTCGGCACTTGGCTAATCTCGCTTGGTCTGCTTCTTACGTGAATCGCAACCAAATCCAAATTATTTGAAACGATCTGCCGTTCCGAGCCCCTACCTATCAACAGATTTCACGGTTCCTGCGAAAAATAACGTAAGGGTGGATAATCCGACCCGAGAACGGGGGACTGACGTGGAACAATCCAGCTCCAAGACATGGCAAATGGCCACGCTGGTTCTGCCGGTGATCCTAACCGGGTGGCTTACGTTTACCTCTTCAAGGTCCGAAGACAAAATCAAACAGGAAATCGACGCGAAGAACCAGTTGTTGACTGCGCAATTAAATCTGGCCACTGAGCTATTCAAGCGCCGGTTCGATGCGTATGAAGCTCTCTATGGCGCGCTGATCAATCTCAATGAAAAACTGTTGCTGCAACAGGCAAACAGCGCGGCGGCCAGCAGCGCGGACTCGAAATTCGACAAGCAGCTAGCCGTTTCTAACCGGCAGACAGCGGATCTTCTCGCGGAACTCGACGGGTTGAACAAGAAAAACGCGCTGCATTTGAGCGAGGACGTTGCTAACGGAATGACCGACGCCTGGCAATCCGGAGTGCAAGGAGATACGAAAGCATTGGCGCAAAAAATCGGCCAAGTAGAACAGCTGATGAAAAAAGAGATCGAGGAAGAGATGGAGAAGAAAACGATTGGCTCCGGAAAGGGCGGACCGAGCAGCAATCAATGACGGAATCTGCAACGGAGCTCATAAGGGCGCTGAAAGCGAACTGAATGGGAGGTTCTCGTGGCTCAGAAAAGGAAGTCTGTGCTGTTGGCCAATTTCCTTTGTCTTTCGATGGCGTTGTTTATTTTTCCTTTGCAGTTCAGCCCGCAGGGCACGGCAGCAGAAACAAATCTTGCACCGGAGTCCGCGTTTAGGATTTTTTCAACTGCTGGGGAATGCGCCAACAAAATTAAGAATGAAGCGGAAACAGGTTCGCCGGCGGCGTTCGCTGACAGATTCGCGCCACCGGAGGGATGCGCCGACCCCATCGATAAATGCAAGAAGCCGATAAAGTACCTCGGTTCGAAGGGAGATTGCGCGTGTTTTGCGTGTGAGTACGGCAAGGCCACTCAGCACAACATCTGCACGCAAAACAAGAAGGATAAGGAAACGCTTTTGGCGGAAAGCGGGCCGGAATGAAACCCGTCTCTGCCCCAGGAATAGACTCTTGCACGATTTGCATCCGGCTCTCAAGGCCATCATTCCGTTACGACTGCCGCTCATGGAGGTCCTCATACGAGTCAACGGCATGGTGTCCCAGTTCGCGGTTTGTCCGAGGGCAAAGGCGCTCAATTCGAGGCCGGTTTGGCCGAATGTTCCCTGATTTGCCGCATGCGACATTCGGCAGCGACGTCAAAGAGAACCTGAAAAACCTGGCTCGAGAAGGTGTCCGCGGCCTTCGACCCTCCGAAGGACCGCAAAGACGACGAGGCGAGTGGAATTCCCGCGCTGTAGAGATACGCCGAGGCCATGCAACACCAGGAAATGGTCAAGATTCCGGTCAAGGAAAATATCACGATCACCACGCCGCGCCTTTTGCCGGTCGGAGGGCGCGTCGTCGCTGAAGTCTTTCTGGCACTGCTCTTTGCTGACAAACACTCACTGCTCAGCCTTGACCCGACGCGCTTAACTTAAGCCCTAAACCCAACAAGTTCTGTCTCTGGTCCCTTTTCACAGGGTCACAGGCTGGCAAATACGGCGGCGCAATTGTTAGGATGACTCTGTTCCAACAAATGGATAGTTGGATAATTCTGAGCGGACGGAAATTTCCGTGGCTCCTTTGCGCATCCGAGGTTAGAGTTGGCCCGCTTGACTGGGTATGGCGACGTTGATCGTTTTCGCCGGTTCGAACGGTGGAAGCTGAGCAGAATCACGGTTGCAACTTTGCCGTCTGTGGCCCGAGAAATTGTTCTGCTGGCTTTCGTCAGCGTTCTCGCAGCGGGCTGTCATTCGCGATCAGGTCCGTCCGGACCGTCCATTGAATTCACCCGAATCCCGCCGGCGGCCGACAGCGGTCCAGACAAACTCGACATCATCGAAGGACGGGTGATCGGGAGCGCGCCCGGGCAGAAGATCGTTTTATATGCCAAGAACGGCGCATGGTGGGTGCAGCCACTGGTCAACGAGGCATTTACAAAGATTCAAGCCAATTCGAAATGGATCAACTCAACACATCTGGGAACAGAGTATGCTGCCTTGCTTGTCGAAGCCGATTATCGTCCGGCCGCGACGATGAGCGAGTTGCCGGCGCCGAGTGGCGGCGTTGTGGCCGTGGCGACTGCGAAAGGTGCTGTCGCCGGCTCGGGGGTTTCGAAGACGCTTTCTTTCAGTGGATACGAATGGAGGATTCGTGACACTCCGAGCGACCGCGGTGGAATGAATTTTTACGATTCGAACAACGCGTGGACAGATTCGAACGGAGCGCTACATTTGCGCATAGCGAAGGAGGCGGACCATTGGACCTGCGCGGAAGTGACCCTCACGCGGAGCTTGGGCTATGGAATGTATTCGTTTGTTGTGCGGAACACTTCGCAGCTGGAGCCTCCGGTGGTGTTCAGCATGTTTACGTGGGATTGGGGAGGAACCGACCAGTACCACCGCGAAATGGACATTGAGATTTCCCGTTGGGGCGACCCAAGCAGCAAGAACGGGCAATATGTAGTGCAGCCGTTTTTTATTCCTGAAAATGCCTCACGGTATGCGGCACCTCCCGGAGTGCTTACGCATTATCTTCGTTGGGAACCAGGGCAGGTGTCGTTCAAGACCGTCCGTGGCTCAGGAAACGGCAGCAAGCCGGTTGTCGTGGCCGAACACGTCTTCACGTCGGGAGTCCCGCCTTCCGGCGTCGAAACTGTGCGTATGAATCTGTACGTTTTCAGAGGCGCAAAGGAACCTTTGCAAGACGGAGCCGAGGTTGTCATTGAGAAATTTGAATATCTTCCATAGCGGCATATTCCGCTGGTATTCGCAATCGCTCTTGGTAGCTCTGGCCTTGGTGTGTTTTGCAAATTCGACAAAAGCTTTGAGTCCCCACAAAACGATTTCACAATATATCCGCGATGAGTGGGGCGCCGAGCAGGGATTTCCTGGCGGACCTGTTTACGCTATTGCGCAAACACCGGATGGGTACCTGTGGATCGGCGCAGAAAAAGGACTGGTGCGCTTCGATGGGCTTCATTTCCGCTTATTGAAGGCCTCCGATTCACCGACATTCCCGGCCGGTCCTATCCTGGGGCTGGCAGTTGATGGCAACGGAGATTTGTGGGTGCGGCTACAGGGACCGCAGCTGCTACGCTACCATGACGGAAAATTTCAGAATATGTTGTCGGAACTTAAGACCCCGGAAACGGAAGTCACGGCGATGTGTGCGAGAAAAGACGGCGACATTGTGTTTTCAGGGCTTCTCAACGGCACCATGCGTTATAGCAAGGGGAAACTGATACCGCTGGCGTCGGTAGCTGAGCTGCCTAAACTTGTGATTTCTTTGGTAGAAACTTCTGACGGCAAAGTGTGGTTGGGTACCAAAGACGCCGGGCTCTATTACGTGCAGGACGGGAGGGCTTCAGAAATAACTGTCGGGTTGCCGGACCGGAAGATTAACTCTTTATTGGCGGCGGACAACCGCGATCTGTGGATCGGAACCGACAACGGCATCGTGCGCTGGAATGGAACCGAGTTTTCCTCGGCCGCCGCGTCACACGTTCTCGACCACACCCAGGGCCTGGTAATGATCAAGGACCGAGACTCCAATGTGTGGATTGGCGCGCCCAATGGACTCACGCGCATTGGTGCACCAGTTGTATCTTCGTTAAAACAACAAGACACCTCCTCAACGTTGCCGTCGATCGGTCCAGTGACCACTTTGTTCGAGGATCGCGAAGGGAATTTATGGATGGGAACCAGGCGGGGCGTCGAACGACTGCGCGACAGCGTATTTACAACGTACTCTGTTGCCGCAGGCATGCCGGCTGAAATCAACGGTCCGATTTATGTTGATGGGCAAGGCCGCACATGGTCCGCTCCCTCGCAGGGTGGATTGTACTGGTTGAAAGAAAGCCAGGTCGGGCGCGTGGCGAAGGCGGCCTTGAATAAGGACGTCATCTATTCCATCAGCGGAGACGAAAGGGATTTGTGGATTGGGCGGCGGGGAGGGCTTACGCAGTTTCGTTATGGAGACAAATCGTTCACGACGCGAACTTACACGCAGGCGGATGGACTGGCGCAAGACGCTGTCTTTGCGGTTCATGAGTCGCACGATGGAACGGTATGGGCTGGAACCTTAAGTAGAGGGCTCAGCAGCTTCAAGAACGGGGCGTTTCAGACCTACACCGTTGCGAGTGGATTGGGGTCCAACTCGATTACTTCAATTGTCGAGAGTTCCGATGGAACAATGTGGTTTGGAACGCCCAATGGCCTGAATGCGCTTTCGAACGGGCACTGGCGGACTTATTCCAGTCGAGACGGATTGCCACCCGGAACGGTGAACTGCCTTGCGCAGGATTCGAGCGGCACGCTGTGGGTCGGCACCGCAAATGGCGTGGCGTTCATCCGTTCGGGAACGATTCAAGCTCCGCGCGAAGTACCGGAATCGTTGCACGAACAGATCTTTGGAATTGCGGAAGACCAGACCGGCTGGCTGTGGATCGCAACGGCGAATCATGTTCTACGTGTGAATCGTGATGCGATGCTACGCGACACGCTGGCTGATGCGGACGTGCGTGAGTTTGGTCCGGCTGATGGTCTGAGCAGTACGCAAGGCGTAAAACGGCAGCAATCCGTCCTTGCGGATTCGATCGGACGGATCTGGTTTTCCATGGATCACGGACTTTCCTTCGTTGATCCAACGCCGGTGGCGTTAAGCTCAGCTCCGGCATTGGTTCATGTCGAAGCCATCTCCGCTGATGGACGCCCTATCAACCCGGGACCGCGGATTAACATCGCAGCGCCTCATCAGCGGATTACGCTGGTGTATTCGGGCTTAAGTCTGTCAGTTCCTGCGCGGGTGCGATTCAAGTTCAGGTTGGATGGATTCGATCAAGGATGGAGCGAGGCAACCGAAGCGCGCGAAGCGGTTTACACCAATCTCGACTCGGGTTCCTATCGATTCAGGGTGATGGCCAGCAACAGCGACGGCGTGTGGAACAGCACGGAGTCTTCGCTCGAATTCAGAATCGAGCCGGTGTTTTGGCAGACGTGGTGGTTCCGCATATCGATTCTGCTGGGTCTTGCAATCGTGGCGCTGGCCTTAGTTCGTTTGCGGCTGCTTGCACTGACCAGGCGTCTGAATTTCCGCTTCGAAGAGCGGCTTGCCGAACGCACCCGAATAGCTCAGGAGCTACACGACACATTGTTGCAAGGATTCCTGAGCGCATCCATGCAGTTGCACGTAGCGGATGATCACCTGCCAGCCGATTCGAAAGCGAAACCGCTGGTGGGACGGGTGTTGCAACTGATGAACCACGTCATTGAAGAGGGGAGGAATGCCGTCCGCGGGCTGCGTTTATCGAGCGGAGAGTCAGAAGATCTCGCGCAGGCATTTTCCGGGATTCCAGAGGAACTTGCTGTTGCGCGGGAAAGCGCGTTTCGCGTCCTTATTGAAGGCGAGACACAAGTGTTGCACCCCGTGATCCGCGAAGAAGTATATCGGATCGGTCGCGAGGCGTTGGTGAACGCGTTCCGCCACTCGCGCGCGAGCAACATCGAATTGGAGCTCGAATACGCATCCGGTTACCTGCGATTGCTGGTGCGCGACAACGGAAGCGGAATCGATCCTCAAATCGTGCGCAAGGGACGAGAGGGGCACTGGGGCTTATCGGGAATGCGCGAGCGGGCGGAAAGAATCGGTGCCAGATTCAGAGTCTTGAGCGGCGCGTCCATAGGAACAGAGATTGAACTCTCCGTTCCAGGGCATATCGCTTTCCAGTTCCCTTCATCCGCCCGCCGGTGGGGCTGGCTTAGGCGCTTTCCGTTGCAACGGAAAGCGGCGCGCGGCAGCCAGGCGTCGGAACTAGGGCCCCCGCAAGAAGATCCGAAGGCCGAAAGCGACGGACAGAAATGAGCGAGCGGACGATTCGGGATTTTGCCGGGAACGGCCGAAGACCGCTGTTGCAGCGCATTTCAATTCAGCTGCTATGGGTTTACGAGTTTGCGGGAATGCGAAACGCAACGCACTTCGGTCCTGGAAAAGCGCTTCTGCTGTGCCTTTCTATCGTGTTTTCCGGTTGCGCTCAAAACAGAGCGCCCGGGCCGTCGATCGAATTCACGAAGATTCCTCTGGTAGGCGAGGGTGGGCCGGACAAACTCGATACCATCGAAGGACGGGTCGTCGGGGCCAGGCCCGGCGGGCAAATCGTTCTTTATGCCAGGTGGGGGACCTGGTGGGTGCAGCCGCTTGCCGACCAACCTTTCACCAGAATTCAAGAGGATTCAACATGGAGAAGCTCGACACACTTTGGAACCGAATACGCCGCTTTGCTCGTTGATTCGGAATATCGACCGCTGGCGAGACTAGATACCCTGCCCTCCGGGGGTTCCGGAATATTCGCTGTGGCGGTCACCAAGGGACGGCCGGTCTTCTGGCAGACCTGGTGGTTTTTATTAGGCGCGGGAATGGCCCTGGCAGTCGCCGCAACCGTCTTATTTCGCGTGAAGATGAACCGAGCGACAGAACAGCTGAACGTCCGGCTCGAAGAGAGACTTGCGGAACGGACGCGCGTTGCAGAACAACTGCACGATACGCTATTGCAAGATTTCCTCGGCGTTTCGATGCAACTTCACCTCGCAGATGATCAACTGGACGATGACTCGCCTGCTAAACCCCTGGTGACTCGCGCTCTTGAAATGATGGCGAGGGCAATTCAAGAAGGCCGAAACACGTTGCAAGGCCTACGATCTTTCCATTGGGGCTCGCAGGATCTCGAGCAGGCATTTTCCCGGATCCAGCAAGAACTGGCCATAACCCGGGAAGTGCGATTTCGTGTGATCATTGCGGGAACAGCAAGACCGCTACGTCCGTTGATCGGCGATGACATTTTTTTAATTGGACGTGAAGCTCTGGCGAACGCATTTCATCACTCCGGCGCAAGCGAAGTGGAAGTTGAAATCGAATACGGCGCCAGTCAATTGCGGGTGCTTGTGCGCGACAATGGTTGTGGGATCTCGGGAGACAGGATGCGATCGACGGACAGAGAACAGCGCGGCTTGTTGAGTATTCGCGAACGAACCGGAAAAATGGGTGCGCAGCTGAGAGTTCTCAGTCGCGCGAAGGCCGGTACCGAAATGGAACTCCGCATCCCCGGCCATATTGTGTACCTGCACCGGGATTCGGATGGACCCGCAGGATGGTGGTCGAGACGGCGCTCACAAAAGGCCAAAGTAACAGATTCACTGGTTCAGAGTGAGAGAGTTCAATGAACCCAGCTACTCGGATTCGCATTCTCAGCGTAGACGATCATCCTTTGCTGCGCGAAGGTCTTGCCGCCATCATTAACAATCAGCAGGACATGTTGCTGGTAGCCCAAGCTTCCAATGCCGAAGAAGCCATTCAGCAATACCGCAAGCACCAGCCAGACATAACTCTTATGGACCTCAGACTTCCGGATAAGAGTGGTATCGACGCGTTAATCGCCGTGCGTGCGGAATTTCCCGCGGCCCATGTGATTATGCTAACGACATTCGAAGGCGACGTGGAAATACAGCGGGCCCTGGAAGCGGGAGCTCGGGGTTACATGCTTAAGAGCATGCCGCCCAAGGAATTGGTAGAAGTGATACGTCAGGTACACGCGGGCAAGAAGCGTATTCCGGCTCAACTGGCGGCGCAGCTCGCCGAGCACATGAGCGACGATAATCTGACGGCGCGCGAGATAGAAGTCCTTAGTCAGATTGCCGGGGGAAACCGCAATCGAGACATCGCGGAAAAACTTTTTATTACCGAGGAAACCGTAAAAGTGCACATCAAGCACATCATGGAAAAACTCGGAGCAAACGACCGCACGCAGGCAGTAGCGATTGGCGTGCGGCGTGGAATCATCGAGCTGTGAAATAACCGGCAGCGAAAACCAATACCTCAAAAGTGGTACAGAAAGATGCCGCAAAGTGGGATTTCAATCCGGCGGCATATCTGCGTATCTTTTGTAGTCCCAGGTTTTCCCATAGCGCGTCAGGGAGATTTGCGCTGCAAAGACTATATTCCACCTTTCCGGGCGGAAGACCCGGCATTGGGCTGTTGCTGTTGCGCGTTGCGGTTGGTCTGGCTGCTGCGGCAGCAGGGGTATTGTATTTTTCAGGGCCGTCCGGTTCCTCTTCGGAAGAACGGATACTGGGCGTGGTTCTGATCATTGGCGGCGTGTTGTTGACGGCCGGATTTCTTACGCCAATTGCGGGGCTGCTGATCGGGATCTGTTTCCTCGGGATTGCCCTTTCGTGGTTTCCCGCGTCCGCCCGGTTTGTGCATGACGTTAAGCTCGTAGCATTCGGAATGGTCATTTCGGCCGTCGCGCTGGCATTACTGGGGCCAGGAGCTTTTTCTTGCGATGGCCGCTTATTTGGACGGCGGGAAATCGTAATTCCACCCTCATCGCATACGCCAAAATCGTAAATTGTCCCGTTCGGCAGGAATTGGTGGACATTTGCGGCGGATTTCCCCTACCGGCCTGTCAATTGAACTAGTCCACCGCCCACCGAAAGTGGTATTCCGGACCACCCCCAACGGTGGTACTGAAGAACCCTCCTATCTCGTGATGTTTTCACAGAATTAGCCTTGCATAGTGCACCGGCAAAACAATTTTCAGTGGGTGAGGACCACATGGCAGCTGAACATCTGGCGATTTCAAACGGAAATAAGAAGGCGCGCAGCCTCACGTCTGATTCTCGAGAATGTCCTGACAAGAATTTGGTGGAAGCGGCCAAGGCCGGACACTCTCCGGCCTTCACTACGCTGTGCGAGCGATACGCGCAGCAACTGCTTCGCGCCGCGTATCGAATCACCAGGAACCGCGAAGACTCAGAAGACGCGGTGCAAGACGCGCTACTGAGAGCATTTGTTCATTTAAGAGATTTTAACGGCGCGTCAAGCTTTGCAACGTGGCTGACGAGAATCGCAATCAATTCGGCACTGATGATTCTGAGGAAGAAAAGAAGCTCGCTTGAAATGGCCATGACAAGTGGCGATAATCCCGGCTCGGACGGCTTCCTCTATCAAATAGCGGATCACGCCCCGAACCCGGAGAGGCGTTACGCCCAGCGCGAAAAAGAAAGAATTCTGAAGAAAGCGGTGCGTAGCCTTCGACCGACTCTCCGTCAGGTAGTTGAAATGAAGCAACTACAGGAACGCTCGATGCAGGAAACGGCAGAAACGATGTGCATCTCAGTGGCAGCGGCGAAGGCGCGGCTGTTTCACGCCAAACTGGCGCTGCGAAAGTCATCGATCCTGAAACTCATGCATCAAAGTCGCAACGCAGGCAAGTTCCGTCGTTTGTCGGCTGCGTAATGAGAGTTCAAGAGGTCCAGCAGCGGTTGCCGCCGTGGCAGGGCCATTGTGCTGGCCTCAAGGAAAATGGGTTAAGAAGGAGAAAAAATGGCAATGATCACGACGAAAGACGGCACACATATTTATTACAAGGATTGGGGAACCGGACAGCCGATCGTTTTTTCGCACGGTTGGCCGCTGACCGCCGACGACTGGGACGGGCAGATGCTGTTCTTCGGGCAGCGAGGCTATCGGGTCATCGCACATGACCGGCGAGGACACGGGCGCTCCGACCAAACGTGGGACGGCAACGAGATGGATACTTACGCCGACGATTTGGCGGAGTTGACTGAGAAACTGGACTTGAAAAATGCGATCCATGTAGGTCACTCGACCGGAGGCGGAGAAGTCGCCCGCTACATCGGAAGACATGGAAGCAAACGCGTGGCGAAAGCAGTGCTCATCAGCGCCGTGCCCCCGCTCATGTTGAAGACAGAAAAGAATCCTACCGGCCAACCCATCTCGGTCTTCGATGGTCTCCGGGCAGCATACACAGCCAACCGGGCGCAATTTTACAAGGACATTACGCTGCCGTTCTACGGATACAACCGTCCGGGCGCGAAAATTTCTGAGGGGATTCGCGAGCACTGGTGGTTGCAAGGAATGCTGGGTGGCGTCAAAGCCCATTACGATTGCATCAAGGCGTTCTCGGAAACTGATTTTACGGAAGACCTGAAGAAGATTGACGTTCCCGTGCTGGTGATGCATGGAGACGACGATCAGATTGTGCCAATCGTCGCCGCGGGTCCGTTGTCCGCGAAATTGCTGAAGAAGGCGACGCTCAAGGTCTATCCGGGATTCCCGCATGGCATGCCGACGACCAATGCGGATCAGATCAATGCGGACTTACTGGCGTTCCTGCAACAGAGCCAGCAGGCATCAGCGTAGAAAGGAATTTTCACACCAGAGGACAAAAAGGAGCAACAGCGAGTTCTCATTCGAGTGACAGAAACTGTGCTCCTTTTTTTATCTGCGAACCGAACTGCGGAACGTAAAAACAGAAAAAATAAATCGCTACTGAGGAGGAATCGCGTGAGCACAAGTCCGGCGGTCTTGACTCTTTTTCATGTGGCATTGAGCGTGGTCGGAATCATTGCCGGCTTTGTCGTAGTCTTCGGGCTGATTTCGGCGAAACAGTCGAAGAGTTGGACCGGCACATTTCTGGTGACTACCGCGGCCACCAGCGTGACCGGATTCTTGTTTCCGTTCCACAAGTTTTTGCCTTCACACGGGGTCGGCATCGTCTCCATTCTAGTTTTGGCAATAACGGTACCCGCGTTTTACGTCTTTCATCTTGGGGGTGCGTGGCGGCGCGTTTATGTGATCGGCTCGGTCATCGCGCTTTATCTGAACGTCTTCGTGTTGATTGCTCAGTTTTTCATGAAGATTCCGGCGCTCAAGGTGCTGGCGCCCACGCAGTCAGAACCGCCATTTCTCGGAACGCAAATCGTCGTGATGTTGATTTTCATCGTGCTGGGGGTGCTTGCAACCAAGCGATTTCCTGGGCAACCGGTTCATGTATCCTGAGCGCCTGCTTTTAGCTCTGAAGAGGGGGAAGTATAGGTGCACTCTTCTTGATTTGGCGCAGCAAACACTCGTCGGTGCCGCGGCGTTAATATAGACCCTGGCAATTTTCAGAAACGGTCTCGCTGTGGGAGGGACACATGGAAACGCTTTCGAGATACAAATTTTGGATCGGCGGAGCGCTTTGCCTGGTCGTGATCGGCTTGGTGATTGGAGCGGTCCGTCCAAAACACACGTCGGCATCACAGCCGGGTGCCGCGCCGGTCGTTGAGGTGGTGCAGGTTGCGCAGAAGGATGTGCAGATCTATGGCGAGTGGATCGGCACGCTTGACGGCCTCGTCAACGCCGACGTCCGGGCGCAGGTGACGGGTTATTTGCTGCGGCAGGGTTACCAGGAAGGCGCAATAGTCAAAAAAGGCCAGCTACTCTTCGAAATTGACCCGCGACCCTTTCAAGCGTCCTTGGATCAAGCTGAGGGCCAACTAGCTCAGGCAAGGGCGACGCTGCTCAACACGGAGGCCGTGCAACGCCGGACTCAGCTCGACGTTGACCGTTACACGCCGCTGGCAAAGGAGCAGGCCGCCAGCCAACAAGATCTCGATAACGCAGTGCAGAATAACATCGCGGCCAAGGCCAACGTGGAAACCGCCAAGGCTCAGATCAAGACTTATGAGGCCGCGGTAGAAACCGCACGGATCAATCTCGAGTTTACGCGACTCGTCGCGCCCATCGACGGCATCGCTGGGCAGGCCCAGCTTCAAGTGGGCGCGCTCGTTAGTCCTGCAAGCGGCGTTGTCACGTCGGTTTCCACGGTTAACCCTATCAAAGTTTTCTTCACGGCTAGCGAGCCTCAGTATCTCGAATGGCGGAGACGCTTTCCGACCGAGACCAGTACACAAGCTGCCGCCAAAGCATTACACCTGCAATTAATACTGGCTGATGGCTCAACGTATGCAAACGAGGGTACCTTCTACTTCGCTGACCGCCAAATCAATGAGAGCACCGGTGCGATTCGGCTCGCCGCGCTGTTTCCCAACCCTGATGCCATTCTGCGGCCCGGCGGCTACGGGAAGGTTCGCGCCGTGATCCGGACCGAGCATGACGCGCTGCTCGTCCCGCAGCGCGCCGTCTCGGAGCTGCAGGGCGGCTATCAAGTAGCGGTTGTGGATGGCGAGAACAAAGTGAGCATTCGGTCAGTCAAGGTCGGCGATACCGCAGGCAGCGAGTGGGTGATTGAAGAAGGCCTAAAACCAGGCGAGCGGGTGGTCGCTGAGGGAGTCCAGAAGCTGCGTCCGGGGATGACTGTGAACCCCAAGCCCTTTGTAGCGGAGACCAAGGGAGGATAGTCCGATGTCGAAGTTTTTTATCAATCGTCCGATCGTTGCGATGGTGATTTCTATCGTCATGGTGATCGTCGGTGGGATCACCATACTTGCGCTGCCCGTCGCTCAGTTCCCGAACATCGCTCCGCCCGAGATCCAGATTCTGGCCACATATGTGGGCGCGGACGCGCAGACGCTCGAGCAGGCGGTAGCCACACCCATCGAACAGCAGATGAACGGCGTGGACAACATGAACTACATGTATTCGCTCAACGCCACGGCCAACTCCAACACAACCCTGATCGTGGACTTCAGCGAAAAGACCGATCCGAATACCGACTACATTCTAGCGCAAAGCCGCGAAACACAGGCCGCCTCTCAGCTCCCTGCCGACGTCAACAATTACGGCATCACAGTCAGAAAGTCCGTGACCGCGCCCCTTATGTTATTTGCTTTGTACTCTCCGCATGGGACCTACGATGCGACCTTCCTGTCGAACTACGCGTACATCAATCTCGTTGATCCCGTCAACCGCTCGTATGGCATTGGCAACGTTCAAGTATTCGGGGCGGGCCAGTACGCGATGCGGCTTTGGGTAAAACCCGACCAGTTGGCAAAGCTCGGCATCACCGTCACGGACATCATCAGCGCCATTCAAGCGCAAAACACGGTAAACCCGGCAGGGCAAGCAGGTGGCAATCCGGCACCCAAAGGCCAGGAATTTACCTTCTCCGTTCTCGCTCAGGGTCGGCTCATTTCCCCGGAGGAATTCGGGAATATCGTTCTCCGCGAAACTCCGGATGGCGGAATCGTCCGGGTTCACGATGTCGCCCGCATCGAACTGGGTTCCCAGGACTACAGCGTTGCAGGACGCTTCAATGGCAAGCCGTCCGCCATCGTTGCTGTGTACCAACTGCCGGGCTCGAACGCCGTGCAGGCAGCGGCCGGCGTCGGCAAGCTGATGGATGAAATGAAACAACGCTTCCCAGCGGACATGGATTTTGCCACAGCTTTGGACACTACGAAGGCGGTCACGGAAGGTATGAAGGAAATCGTGGTGACGCTTTTGATAGCGCTCGCGCTCGTCATCCTTGTGGTTTACATCTTCTTGCAGGGCTTGCGCTCCACGCTGATTCCGCTTCTGGCCGTCCCCGTCGCGCTCGTCGGCACGTTCATATTCTTCCCTCTCTTCGGGTTTTCGCTCAATACGCTTTCGCTCTTTGGTCTGGTGTTAGCGATTGGACTCGTGGTGGATGACGCGATCGTGGTGGTAGAGGGAGTGGAACGGCACATCGAAGAGGGCATGACGCCGAAGAACGCGGCCTTGAAAGCCATGGAAGAACTCTCCGGCCCCGTTGTTGGCATCGCCCTTGTTCTGTCGGCGGTGTTTGTGCCGACAGCTTTCATTCCCGGCATCACGGGCAGGCTTTATCAGCAATTTGCTGTAACCATCGCGATTTCTGTTTTGCTTTCCGCATTCAATGCGCTTACGCTCAGCCCCGCGCTTGCGGCCCTCCTGCTTCGACCAAAGGGCCCAAGCCGCGGGCTCCTGCGACGATTCTTCGACTGGTTTAATCGGATTTTCGAGCGAGCCACCGATGGCTACGTGCGCTGGAGCGCCGTATTGATCCAAAAGACGGTCGTCGTTGGCGTGTTGCTTGTAGGCTTTTGCGTGGCAGGGGTGTTTTTCGCGAAGCGCGTTCCCTCGAGCTTTATTCCTGATGAGGATCAAGGCTATCTCTACGTTAACATGCAGCTTCCCAATAGCGCTTCTTTGGAACGCACCAGCGCCGTCGCGGCGGATGTCGAGAACATCCTGGCCAAGACTCCCGGCGTGCGGTACACCACCAGCGTCATGGGCTTCAGCTTACTCAGCTTCGTACGTACCAGTTACAACGCGTTCTTTTTTGTGACCTTAAAGCCGTGGGACGAGCGCACTTCTAGAGCCGAACAATTGCAAGCGATCAAGGCGCATCTCAATCGCGAACTCAGCCAGCTGCCTGCGGCAATTGCCTTCGGTTTTTCTCCGCCGGCCATTCCGGGCGTCGGAACTTCAGGCGGCTTCACCTTTATCCTCGAAGACCGTTCGGGCGGAGACGTTCAGTTCCTCGCAAAAAACCTTGCCACTTTTATGGAAGCTGCCCGAAAGCGCCCGGAAATCGCCCAACTCAGTACCACTTTCCTGCCGAGCGTGCCTGAGAAATTCGTCGATGTAAACCGCGATAAAGTGCTTAAGCAAGGTGTCGTATTGAACGACGTTTACAAAACGATTCAGGCCTTCATGGGCGGCTACTTCATCAATTATTTCAACCGTTTTGGCCGTCAATGGCAAGTTTATATCGAGGCGGAAGGCGAAGACCGCTCCAAGGCGGAGAATGTCGGGCAGTTCTACGTGCGCAACAACAAGGGTGAGAACGTTCCACTTTCTTCACTGATCACCGTAAAGCCTCGCTCCGGTCCTGAGTTTACGATGCGCTACAACGAGTACCGCTGCGCACAACTCAATGGCGGCGCCGCGCCGGGCTACAGCGCGGACCAGGCCACGGCCGCCCTTGAGGACGTTTTCAAGCAGACCATGCCGCGAGAGATGGGTTTTGACTATTCGGGCATGTCATTTCAGGAACAGAAAGCGCGTGAGGGCGTGCCCGCGTCGGTGATCTTTGGACTCTCGCTGCTCTTCGTCTTTCTCATTTTGGCGGCTCTGTACGAGAGTTGGTCGCTGCCCTTTAGCGTGTTGCTTAGCACGCCCGTAGCGGTTTTTGGCGCCTTTTTGATGCTTTGGTTGCGCCGCGTGCTGCTCGGCTTCTTCGTGCCTCCTTACATGGTCCAGATCGAAACCGACGTCTATTCGCAGATCGGGCTCGTAATGCTCATCGGCTTAGCCGCTAAAAATGCGATTCTTATCGTCGAGTTTGCCAAAGACGAACACGAGAAAGGCAAGCCTCTTGTGGATGCCGCTCTTGAAGGAGCCAGACTGCGTCTGCGACCGATCTTGATGACGTCCTTTGCATTCATTCTGGGTTGCGTGCCGCTATGGACAGCCTCCGGTGCGGGATCGGTTGCGCGCCAAATCATGGGCACCACGGTCATTGGCGGAATGCTAGCCGCTAGCTTCATCGGAATCTTTTTTGTGCCGGCGATTTTCTACCTGGTAGAGAAATGGTCGGGTGCCGGCGAGGAGCACGCTCCTGGAGCGTTGCCGACGACGCCGTCTCCGGCGGAGGCGGACTGAGATGAATCACCGCGAAATCGTTGCCAAGAGCCAAGGAAAAACGGCGGAGCAACTTATGAAGAAGCTGGCATCGTTAACGGCCATCCTCATGGCCTCTGGTTTGGTGGCGGGATGCAAGGTCGGCCCGAATTACAATCGGCCCGTAGTCCAGCCGCCGACGGCTTACCGCGAGCTGGGCGAAAACCCGCAGGTTCAGGCGCAGGCCGCATCTTATGCTGATCTTCCGTGGTGGCAGGTCTTCCAGGATCCGCAATTACAAGAACTTATTCGCACCGCCCTAAAGCAAAACTACGACTTGCAGATTGCGACCGAGCGCATCAACGAAGCACGTGCACAGGTTGCGATAACGCGTTCCAATCTATTTCCGCAGGTCCAGGGAAACGGGAATTTTTCCGGCGGAAAAGAATCTAACTTCCAAACCAAGTTTAATTTTCTAACCTTGAGCGCGGACGCGGCGTTCCAGTTGGACTTGTTCGGTAAGTTGCGTCGCGCAACCGAGGCATCACGCGCCCAGCTTCTTGCAACGGAGGATGCGCGACAGACGGTGATATTGACTCTCGTGAGCGACGTGGCCAGCGACTATTTCGCGCTTCTGCAACTTGACCTGCAGCTGCAGATCACGCACAACACAATTGAGGCGCAGGAAGCTTCAGTGAAACTTACCAAACTTCGCGTTGATCACGGAGTCGCCACCAAGCTCGACGTCTTGCAAGCACAGCAGACTCTCGACACCGCAAACGCGCAAATCCCGGACCTGGAGCGGCAGATCGCGCAGGAAGAAAATGCCATCAGCATTCTTCTTGGCAACTACCCGCAGGCGGTGCCGCGTGGTCGGCCGCTTGTCGAACAGCCGCTTCCGCCCGAAGTGCCGCCCGGCCTGCCATCGACGCTGGTCGAGCGACGCCCCGACATACGCCAGGCCGAGCAAGTGCTGGTCGCCGCGAACGCGGAAATCGGAGTCGCCAAGGCACAGTTCTTTCCGCAGATCTCGCTGACAGGCTCTGGCGGAGGCGCCTTTGGGCGGAGTAGCGCATTCTCCAGCTTACTGAGTTCGCAGGTGGGGACATGGTCTTACGGCGCGCAAGTGAGCCAGCCTATCTTCACAGGGGGAGCGCTGCGCGGAAATCTGCGTGCGGTCGAGTCACAGCACCAACAGGCGCTGATTGCTTACCGGCAAGCCATTCAGCAAGCGTTCGGAGACGTTTCCGATGCGCTGATCGGCTATCAGAAATTTCATGAGGTCCGGCTTCGCCAGGAGGATACCGTTGCGGATTTGCAGGAGTCGGTGCGCCTTTCCAATATGCGTTACAAGGGAGGCACCACCACGTTTCTCGAAGTTCTGGACGGCCAGCGCTCGCTCTTTTCCGCTGAACTGACACTCGCGCAGGCGCGCGGCACGGAATACCAGAGCCTGGTGCAGCTTTACCGGGCGCTCGGCGGGGGCTGGAAAGAGTAGCCGGTGAACCGGGTGCGCCGTGAAAGGCGCTGGTCCACAGCGGGGGTATACCCGCCCGGGAACTGGTTCGCTCCACCCGGTAGCAATCAGAGCAGCAGTGGAGGCAACGAGACTGCTGAAGCCTCTGGTGCAGAGAGTCGCTAGGCGACTTGGCGAGCGTGCAGGCCGTAACGTGAGTGAATGCTGAGCAGGCCCCGAAACCGACAATGCAGGAGCCGACCCGCCCCGGTTCGTGGGAAGGCCGAAGTTGGTGGAACGGTACGAGCGGACCCCGCCAAAATCGTCGCGGTGAAAGAAAAAATGGATCCACAGATCACGCACCGAGCTGATTCACGCGACTATCTGGCGGCGGAGCGAACGTTTCTTGCATGGATCCGCACCGGTCTGGCGCTGATGGGATTTGGTTTTGTCGTGGCGCGGTTCGGACTTTTCCTGCAACAACTCCGATTTCTTGATCAGGCTTCGCCGGCACCGTCTTACGGGATCTCGCTGTGGTTCGGGACCGCGCTGATCGCGGGTGGAGTGATCGTGAATCTTTCCTCCGCATGGCGACACATTCGGATGATCCGGGAACTGGACCGAGGCGAACTTGCGCTTTCTCGCTCCTTCTCCCAAGCCGTTATGACGGCAGTATTCCTCGCGCTGGTGGGACTGGCGATGGCGATCTATCTGGTTTCCGTGCGCAGTTCTGCGACTCTTAAATCCAATGGCAAGGAGGACGAGACCATGGCGGTGACGGCAAAGAGCGGAATCATCAATAAACCGAGCCACCTCGCAGTCGAGCAGACGGTGGAAAAACTCAAAAATATTCTGCAAGCCAAGGGTGTCACGCTATTTGCTCTTGTCGATCACAGTGGTGAAGCGGAAAAAGTGGGCATGAAGATGCGGCCCACAAAATTGTTGATTTTCGGGAGTCCCAAAGCGGGAACGCCTCTGATGCTGGCCGCCCCCAGCATCGCCATTGATCTGCCCCTGAAACTTTTGGTTTGGGAAGATGATGGCGGGAAAGTTTGGATTTCGTACAACAGCCCCGATTATCTGAAACAGCGGCACGGGCTGCCGCAGGATCTGCTGCAAAACATCGCTGTCGCAGAAACATTGGCAGCCAAGGCTGCGGAGTAGCTTGCTGCTCTGCGTTTCCTTGTTCGCCTCAAGCAGACGTGGTCGTCCCTGTCGCCGCCTGGCGCGCAAACAACTTCTCCACGGTTTCGAGCGTATCAATGTCTGCCGCCTGCTTGTCCGGCCGAATTCGCACAATTCGCGGAAACCGTAGTGCATAGCCACTTTCATGCCGCTGGGATTTTTGAATATTGTTGAACGCAACTTCTAGCACAATGGTCGGCTCTACCGTCCGCCGGTAGCCCTGGTCTTCGACGGTGTGCTGCAAGAAGTATTCTGTATACTCGCGAATTTCGGCATCGGTAAGACCGGAGTAAGCCTTTCCAATATTTAGAAGGGTTTTCCCGTATCTCACTGCAAAGGTGTAGTCGGAAAGCACTTTGTGACGCTTTCCGTGACCAAACTCGACTGCTGTCACTACAACGTCCAGGGTCGCCAATGGTTCTTTCAATTTGAACCAGAATCCACCTCGCCGTCCCGGCGTGTATGGCGACTCGGCAACTTTTGCCACGATGCCTTCATGGCCGGCAGCCAAGGCACTGCGAAAGGCCAACGACACTTCCTGTTCGGATTGGCATTCCGTCATTTCGGCCAGGCGTAGTATATCTGGTGCACCGGCAAAGATTCCGGCCAGCCGTCTCTTCCGGCTGGTCAACGGCTTGTCCAGCAACAACTCGCCCTCCTGATACAACAAATCAAACGCCACAAATTTCACTGGAATGTCGTGCTGCATCCACATATCCACACGTTTACGGCCAAGGCGCTTCTGCAAATCTGTAAAAGGCAGTGGTCGCTCCTTACGCCACGCCAGGATTTCGCCATCCAGAATCAAGTCACCGGGTAAGGCAGCAATCGCCGGCGTCAGTTCCGGGAATTCCGTAACTTCATCCAGCGTGCGGGAAAAAATGCGCACCATTCCATTCTTATTTTTGTGCACCTGTGCGCGGACGCCATCATATTTTTCTTCCACCAGCAGGGCTGGCCTGCCGAAATCTGCAAGCTCTTTGTCGAACAGATCCTGCGCGGTCTCCATGGGAGCTGCCAACATGAAGGCTAGCGGATGAAACAACCGCACCACCGCGGCAGCTAATTTATCTTCCGCTGCCAACGCCAACGTTTCGCCGATGTCTCCGGTCATCATATTGGCGCGGCGCACTTCTGCCAGCGACCGTTCGAACGCTTTGGCGATCGCTTCTTCCACCAGGCTTTCCTTGGAGCCAATTCTCAGATCGCCGGTGATGATTTTCACCATGTATTTCACGTCGCCAGCATTGGCACGCGCGAACGCGTTCGTCAGTAACTCCGCTTTTTGTATCTGGACCCGTGCCGCTGCCACTTCTTCAAATAGCCTTCCGATCTCAGCCAGCGGCAAGTCTCCTTCGGCGGCGATGCCCAGCAGGAGCTCTTCTGCCATGTCGCCGAGATCGCCATGTTTACGATATGCCGTTGCGAGATTTTCGCCCGATCTGCCGGCAGCTTGCGCGATCAGTCGAGACAATACGCTGCCGCCAACGCCCAGCGTCCGTTCGTCATGGCCAGCAAAAGCGTGCCCGGAAAGGAACCGCGCCGCGAGTACCGCATCACCGACGTTTAGCTTCCTGAAAAAATCACTGATGAGTCGAACCTTTTCTGTTTTCTTAGTGGTGGCGCCAACGGCGTCCGCGGTTTCCACAAAACTACGCATCGGGGGTTCGCCTGCGCCGGCCAAACCAGCAGTTCAGACCTTCTAACCAGCGGCAATGTTCCGAAATGTTTCTGCTAACCAAGAGCGGATGTCATAAAGATAACGATACCGCTCCAGCGCAGAGGTTAACCAGGATTGGGCGTGCCGGTCAAACCATCGCGAAATGATCCCTGCTAAGCGAACCGATCCCCGCGACCCCCTCGGTACCGATGGTACCCGTCGAAAAGTCGAATCACGTACCGGGCCAAAGGTACGCACTTAATCCTGCTGCAGTGCGTGTTTTCGTGTATGGGCTTGCGCGTGGCGGAAAGCGATTATCTTTTGAAAGTGAGGGCTCTCCTATGACGCCCGGCGGGAAAATACTCGGTGGTCGAATTAGTTCGAAGTGACGGGGAAACGTCGCCGAATCAGTGATTCTGTCTATTGTTGCGCCCAGGATTCGAACGCGAGTGTTCGGATCGGAAAGGCCAGTCTTTGCGGCAAAAACCTGACCTTCTCGAGAGTAGGCCAACAGCTGGTCGCTCGAACCAGTCCGAGAAATTGAGCATGACCCGCCTTGTCCGGCCACACTGGAAGGCGCTCGTTTTGGCCCTCGTCGCGGTACTGGGCGAGACATTCAGCGACGTTCTGGAACCGTGGCCGATTAAAATCGTAATCGACAACATCCTGCAATCCAAGAAACTGCCGGGCTGGCTGCAGGGATTGGTTGGCTCATCGTTCGGGAACGACAAGCTTGCCATCTTGAATTTTGCGATTGCCGCGGTCGCCGCGATTGCGGTTCTCGGCGCGATCAGTTCCTACACCGAAAAATATCTGACCACGAGCGTCAGCCAGTGGGTCACGCACGACCTGCGCCGCACTCTTTACAATCACATTCAAAGACTGTCGTTGGCGGAACATGATCACGCCCGAACAGGTGACTTGATCAGCAGAGTGACCAGCGATATCGGCGCCGTGCAGGATTTTGTCAACTCCGCGCTTCTCGGCATGATCGTCAATAGCTTGACGCTGGTCGGCATGATCGGAGTCATGCTCTATATCAACTGGCGTTTCACGCTGATCGCACTTTCGATCGCTCCGCTGCTTTTTACGCTTGTTTATTCATTCACGCGGCAAATCAAGAATGCCTCGCGCAAAGTCCGGAAAAAAGAAAGCGAGCTCGTTTCGGTAGTCCAGGAAGTATTGAACTCGGTCCGAGTGGTCAAAGCGTTTGCTCGCGAAGATTTCGAAATATCCCGATTCGAATCGCAGAGTCTGGAAAGTGTGCAAACCGCTCTTGAAGCCCGCGGCCTCAAAGCCAAGCTGGCGCCGATTGTCGATGTCATGGTCTCCATCGGGACTTGTCTGGTGTTGGGTTACGGAGCACGTTTGGCGCTCCGCGGCGAACTAAGCGCCGGCGTGTTGCTGGTCTTTCTCTTGTATTTGGGCAAGATGTACAAGCCGATGCGCGAACTTTCCAAGATGACCGACACGGTTTCCAAAGCGGTGGTGGGATATGAGCGCATTCAGGAAGTGCTCCAAATCGAAGCGCGGGTCAAGGACTCGCCTCGCGCTAAACGGGCACCGCGCTATAAGGGGGAAATTGAGTTTGAGCGCGTCACCTTTGCCTACGATGACCAGCCACCGGTTCTGAAAAGCCTGAGTTTCGCCATTGCAGCGGGACAGGTGGCGGCGATAGTCGGTCCGTCCGGAACGGGAAAGACCACGATTATCAGCCTCATACCGCGTTTCTATGAGCCGCAATCGGGAAGGATAAAAATTGACGGGACCGACATTTGCAAGTACACGTTGAAGTCGCTGCGCGAGCAAATAAGTTTTGTACTGCAAGATACACTGCTGTTCCGGGCGAGCATATGGGACAACATAGCCTACGGCAAACCGGATGCCACCCCCGAGCAGATTGTGCGTGCTGCAAAACAGGCCAACGCTCACGAATTCATCGAGAAAATGCCGGAAGGTTACGACACCATCGTCGGTGAACGCGGAGCCACTCTCTCTGGTGGGCAGCGACAACGCATTGCGATTGCGCGAGCCGTCATTCGCGATACACCCATTCTGATTCTCGACGAACCGACGACGGGCCTTGACTCCGGCTCCGAGCACGCCGTCCTGGAAGCGTTGGATCGCTTGATGAAGGGCAAGACCTCCATCGTTGTCGCGCACCATCTAAGTTCGATTCGCCGCGCCGATGTGGTGTTTGTCATTAAAGACGCGGAGTTGGTGGAACAGGGCACGCACGACGAATTGATGGCGGCCGACGGCATTTACTCGGAGCTGTTCAAGACCCAAAGTTCGGAGAGTGCCGGAGAACTACGGGAGCCAACGGCTGCCAAATGACTTATGCCGGATCTACCCTACCTACGGCAGGCCACGGCGATTAGGGGGAGCTTGGGATGAAATTGATTATCGAGCCAGACGACGGCGTGGCGCCTCTTCATGCTGCGCTGAAAAGCGCCAAAAAAACATTGGAGATTGCGATTTTTCGTCTCGACCGCGGCGACATAGAGGCGCTTTTAAAAGAAGCGGTTGCCAACGGCGTGAAAGTTACTGCGCTGGTCGCAGACATGAACCGCGACGGTGAAAAACACCTGCGCGAACTTGAGAAGCGGTTCCTGGACAGCGGACTTACGGTTGCGCGCACCGCTGACGATCTCGTCCGTTATCACGACAAATATTTCATTATTGATAGACGAGTTCTGGTGGTGCTTTCGTTCAACTTTACTCATCTCGATATCGACCACAGTCGGGGATTCGGAATTGTTACCAAGAACAAGGCGTTGATCCAGGAGGCCGCGCAGCTGTTCGAAGCCGATTGTGCCCGTCGACCTTACGTCACCGGCGCGGATAACTTCGTCGTCAGTCCCGCAAACTCACGCCGAGTGTTGCGCAACTTTCTCAAAAGGGCCAAGAAACAGTTGCTTATCTACGACCCGCAAATTTCCGATAAAGAGATGATTCGCGTATTGCAGGAACGAAGCAAAGCTGGCGTGGACGTCCGCATTATCGGAAAACTCAGCGCGCGGGCAGGTCTTTCCGC
>Ga0210406_10000192_pt1 | contig 93795 bp, 66 predicted proteins | sample IncBWC30MmetaG_FD_155454 | JGI IMG/M metagenome (GOLD analysis project Ga0210406, IMG submission 155454) | Forest soil microbial communities from Barre Woods Harvard Forest LTER site, Petersham, Massachusetts, United States - Inc-BW-C-30-M | ecosystem: Environmental > Terrestrial > Soil >... | reverse complement strand
CGGGCGGTGGAAAAAGTGGGAATCCGGCTGTCCTTGCCGGATTTCCAAGCGCAGTGGGAAAGTCCCGCTCTTGGACTTTTCCACGGAGCGGCGTTTTCCACGGCCTTTCACCCACGAATTCTGCTATAGACCCCGAAATCTGAGCAGCGGCGTTTTCAACTTCGTGAGAAGAAGAGACGTCGCAAGAAATAAAGCGCACGTCGGAGCTCCTGGTGGATGGCCGAGCTCGGTCGAGAATGACGACCTTGGCGCCGCGGGAGGCACATTCTGCGGTCGTAGCTTCCCCAATTCCCGATGCGCCTCCGGTGACCATTGCAACCTTGTCCGTCCAATCCGCGGTGATCTTTTTCATGCTGCCTCCGCCTCGGCGCGTCGATGCACTTACTCACTTGCGCTTGCGGCGCCGAGCTGGTCTTTTTTGGGGAACCGCAGCGGGCTGTGCAAAGCGCGTTTCCGGAACAATGGCGAACCACTCGGGCCGTTTTGGATCGCGATCAAACGCATAACCGCCTTTCTCTTCGAAAGAGCTCCGCATATTGCTGCAGCTTTTCGCGGTCCAACTCCACGCCGAGTCCCACAGCGGTTGGCAAGGCGATCTTGCCGTCTACATACTTCATCTTGCCGCCTACGATGATGTCATCGAGGAGATGATGATAGTGTGCGTCGGCGGCGAAAGTGATATTCGGCAGGCTGGCGCCTAGGTGCAGCATGGTGGCAAGCTGAATTCCCAGTTCTCCACTGGAATGAACGCTGATGCCCCGCTGGAACTTCTGACAAACTATTCCTGCCATCCATGCCTGACGCAGGCCTCCCCAGAAAGTCGTGTCCAGAAGAATGACGTCAATTGCATCTGTTCGAATGCAGGCTGCGAGCTGCTCGAAATTCACCACCACGGTGTTTGTCGCAGTCGGAATATTCACGAAACGGCGAACGCGGCGCATGCCTTCAAGGCCCCAGCAAGGGTCTTCGTAATAGTCGTTACGAACATGCTCGATCGCGCGACCGATACGAATGGATTCCTCGACGCTCCAGGCCGCATTGGGATCCAGCCGAAACGAATCCTGAGGAAATTCGGCAGCCAGCGCGAGGTACACGTCGAGATCATGATCGGGAGAGAAGACGCCTCCCTTCAGCTTGTGCGAACGAAATCCGTGTTTCCGTTTGAGATCCTTGGCCGCATTCACAATCTCACTGGCGCTCTCTTCGCCACCGAGATCTGTCTTGGGATCGCGATACCGGTAAAACAAATAGCTGGCGAAGGGAATTTCTTCTCGCAGAGCGCCTCCGAGTAAGTCACAAGCCCGAATGCCAAGCATTTTTCCTGCGAGATCGATACAGGCAAATTCGATGGCTGCGTGCATCTGTGCGCGATTGTTGTACAGGGCAGCAGTCGGATTGCAGATTTTCCAATAAAGCTGTTCAAGCTGCAGCGGATCGTGACCAAGCAGGTAGCTTTTGAGCGTGCGAATCGCATTCTCGGCAGTCTCTCCACCGCCACCCATCTCCCCGAGACCGATCAGTCCTTCATCGGTCTCGACCTCGACGATGGTTCGGGCAAATCTTCCCCAGTGTGCTCCGTTTGCATGACGCAGCGGAGCCTCAAGGGGAACGGCAACCGTAGTCGCGCGAACGTCAGAAATTTTCATTGTTTCATTTCCTCTCGCATCGCACTAGCGCACATCTCCGGCAGATCGACTCGGCCGATTTCGCCACGCAACCCCACCAGTCTTGCCGTTCCACTCGAAATACTCAGCTCTCCAGATTCTGTGACACCCGCAAACACGCCCATGACGTACCGTACCCAAAATGTCTGGTTAGCAGGAAGGACGAGATAGGCGGGAACGTCAAAGAGCTGCGGCCGGCGAAGCCGATTGTGTCGCGTTTCAGGGTATGGCGAAACACCAAACTCGAAAGCTCGGACCGAAACATTCTTGCACCAGGGTTTCTCGGTACGAGCGTAACGCTCGTCACAGATTCCAAGCCAGGGAAAGAAATGCCGCGGCCATAGATAAAACAGAGCAAACTGTAAACGTTTATTTCCGGCGACAAAATTGCCGAATTCATCTGACGGTCGCATTCGAAAACCGGAGAAGTCATTCGCTTGTACGTTCCCGCTCAGCGGCTCGCGATAATCGCGCGAAGGTTAAGGTTCGAATTGCCCCCACAAATGTTCGAGCCTCGCAGGATCGGAGACCCATTGAATGGATTCAGGGTTGCGCTGCAAGTGTTCGTAAATTGGCATCTCTGAAGAAAGACCGAGTTCCGGATATTCTCTTGCTTCTCTGTAGCGAAGGTTCGAAACGGAGTAGTTTGGATTGCGTTCCCAGGTGAGACCACCATTGCTGGCAATCAAAGGAAACCAGGCGAGTCCGCGGTGTGCGCGCATTTGTGTGTAATCGAAGCCATATTTACGGTCACACCACGCGCCAAAGATTAACTTTGAGTTCGGATCTGCATTGGCGACGTAATGCGCCCACCCTGGAGGCATTACGACCCGTTCGCCCGGACCCGCTTCGATTGCGATGCAGCGCCCAGGATCATCGCCGGATTTCCCCTGGCAATAGACAATCGCGCGGCCTTGCCATATCTCGAACAGCTCTGGAGTTGACCAACCGCAATGAGGAGAGATCGCGTGAACGTGCCCCTGGCTACGCACGGGCTCGTCACCGAGCCTGCCGCTGGCATAGATCACGACGCCGAAGAGCAACAGTCGTTTCTGAAGTTCGTTGCGATTTTCAAGACGGCCGACGTCCATCGCAATCGAATAAACAGGATCCGGCCCAGCGCAGTTCGGATCGCGGAGGCTGGTTCGAATCGCGTCAAGCGAACGATACTCCGGCCTGGGCCCGAACACTCCAGTTCCGTAGCGAAAATCCATCGTGTCCGCCAGAAACTGAATGTCTAGCCCGGGATCAAAGCTCCGAGAATTCGTTAAGTACTGGGAAGCGGGAGGCGTCACTCGTTGCTCCTCACCAGCACGGGTCCGCCATTAATGCTCAGCAGACGCGCACCAAAACCTTGGTCGCGGATGGATTCGTACTCGTGCCCGGCATCGCTCGGCCAGCAGGCCACAAATCGCAGCGGAACATCTCCTATGTTTGCCACCCGGTGCGCGGTGTTCGGAGGAATAAAGTGCAAGCTGCCGGCGGACATCGGCTCCATGCGTGTCTCACGGTTCTCAGCCATTAGGATGAGAGCGCCTTCGCCTTGAGCGGTCCCGTAGTACTCCGTACGATTTCGTTTCTGATGAAAATGACCGTGGGTCATGAAGTACTCAGAATCAACCCGGCCTGGCTCTACCACCGTGGTCCCCCAGAACTGAGCGCCTTCAGTCCCGTCGGGAACTGGACACCATGCCTGCACTCGATAGACCACTGTATTGGGATCCATTGCACTCCTGGCCTCTTCCTTTGCAAAGATTCCCTGCAATTGTCCGAGCGTCTTTACCCTTTCACGAACTTGCGCATCACGCAGTAAGAGACCTTTCTCCCAATCCATTTGCATCACAACGTTACCTCCAAATTGCGTTTGGACCCTTGGACCACCGCAGTCATGGGCTTGGGACCCTCCGATGTTGGATTCCAACATTCGGATATGTCCTCGGGGAAGGTTAATGCGGCTACACCTTGAAACAGCTCGCCCCAATGAATTTCCCGCGGCCAAATCGCCACATGGATGCTCCTATTGGCCCCAAGTCTCCTGAATTTGCTCCAGAGTCTTGCCTTTTGTTTCTGGAACCATCTTCCACACATAAATCAAACACGCAAAGGAGAGTGCTCCGTAAACCGCAAACGTTCCCCCGAGATTCAGAGTGTTTACCAGACTAAGGAAGGTGAACGTGACGAGGAGGGTTCCCGACCAGAGAGTTGATGTAGCGATTGAGGCCGCACGGCCTCTGATCTTGGTTGGAAAGATCTCCGAAATGATCAGCCACGGCCCAGGCCCCATTCCAAGCGCAAAAAAAGCGACGTAAAGAAGGATGCTGGCCAGCATGAGGGGCACAGGCGCATTGCGGACAAGGAGAGAGAGCACGAGCACGGACAGTGCCACTCCCATGCCTCCACTCGCAATCATCAAGATTGCTCGCCGTCCCCATCGGTCGAGAAAGACCATGGCGACAAGTGTGAAAATCAGGTTTACGGCCCCGATAATTACGTTCGTGGCCAGTGCCATTCCCGTCGATTGTCCTGGAAAATGCTCGCTGACGATGATGGAGCCATAATAGAGCACGGTGTTGATTCCTGTTATCTGCGAGAAGAGCGCTAGTGCCATACCTAGGCCAAGACGCTTGCGCATATCTCCAGAGAACACCTCGCGCCAGGAACCTTCTTCGCCGGCCGACGCTCTTTCGACAGCCTGGACTTGTTCTTCCGCGGCTTTCGCGCCAAAGATTCGCGCCAATATGTACTTGCCTTCACTATGCCTGCCTCTGCCGATCAACCACCGGGGGCTCTCCGGAATAGCCAGCAGACCGGCAAAAAAACCGAACGAAGGGACAGCCGCAACCGCCAACATCCATCTCCAGCTGTTTTCTCCCATCCCCGACAATTGCCAGCTCACCAGGTACGCCACTAGAATGCCAATCACAATTGCGAGTTGGTTCAGCGAGACTAACGTGCCTCGTTTCTTCGAAGGAGAAATTTCCGCAATGTAGACGGGGGTAAGGACAGACGCCAAACCGATGGCAAGTCCTCCCACGAGCCGCGCCAGAGAAAAAATTGCCACTGTACTTGCTCCCGCAGCACCGAGGGAGGAGATCGCAAACAGCACCGCAGAAAAAATCAGAGGCCTCTTGCGACCGTATCGGTCTCCAATCATGCTGGCGCCTGCTGCGCCGAGCAGACAGCCCAATAGTAGCGAGCTGGCCGCTATTTCAGTTTGTAAATTGGAGAGTTCAAACTGGCGTCGAAGCAGAAGGAGAACGCCGTTAATGACAGCGGTGTCGAATCCGAAAAGAAATCCGGAAATAGCGACGACGGTCGCCAGGAGGACGACATACCCGAGGGATTGCGCCTTCGAGTTCACGGTGGTTGTTGCCGCGTTGAGGGCCGGTGACTGCATAGCTGCTCCGAGCGAACGATTCAACTCGATTTCAGACTTTTTGCTTTGCGATTTCCGGCGTCCCGGCGTCCTCTGAAATGCCAGGATGCAGAGCACGCGAGTTCACTCTGTGCGTACGAAAGCCTTGACCGTCGCGCATTTCGATCCCTCGGACTCTCCGCTGGGGCGAATGACGTATGCACCAACCGCCGCTGGGACGATAAATGTCTCCGCATAATGCACCACAAAGGGATCAAATTCCCCGCCTGGACTTTCAACCGTTGCTTCTCTTCCTTCCACCAAGTTCAGTACGTTCACTGTGCCCTCAGTGTCGTGCGGCGTTGCATTCGTGAACCACCGCCTGCGAGTTTCGATGAACTCGAGTTCGTGAAGGCCAGTTCTTTCCTCGATCCACCCTTCTCCGCTACTCATAAACTCGACGCGGTTGATCAAGCTCTCCCGCACCCAGCGTGTGTCCCTCTCCCACGCTATGTTTTCGCTACCGTGAGCAATGTGGATCGGCCGTGGGCGACCGTTCAAGCCAGGACGGCCCCAATCCCAAAGTTTGAATGTGAAGATGTATGGAGTCGCACTGATCTCAAGAACCATGCTGTTCCGGCCTGAGCAATGGACAGTACCGGCGGGAATAAGAAAGTGGTCATGTTTTCTGGCAGGGAACTTGTTGATGTAGTTTTCTGCGCTGAATGGCGGACCTCCATCTTGCGCCTTCCACAACTCGCGAAGCATTGCTTCCCGATCGATGCCAGACTTTAGCCCCAGATACACAGAGCCATCTTCGCCGGCATCGAGCATGTAGTAGCTCTCGTCCTGGGTGTAGTTCATCCCAAACTGCTGGCGGATATACGCCGTCCGAGGATGCACTTGCAAAGACAGATTGCCGCCGCCCATAGTATCGAGAAAATCGAACCGAATCGGAAACTCTGCTCCAAAACGAGAGTAGATGAAATCGCCGAGCAACTCCCGTGGGTGAAGAAAGATGAGGTCGTTGGCGGGCAATTCGACGCGAACATCGCCAAATCCCAGCCGCAGACTGTTCTCCTCGGGAACGCAGTCAAAACACCACGCGTGATTAGGAGCATCTTTCGGCAAGTCGCATACTTCTTCCATCCAGTGCCCACCCCAAGGTCCTGGATCGAAATACGGGACCACCCGAAATGGACGCATTGCCACCTTTTTCAAGCCTTCGCGCACGGCGCTGCCGCTAACAAGTTTCGGAATTGCATCATTCGTATCCAGCAGAAAATCCACGTCCGCTAGGAGTTCTTTTTTCAGCCGGTCGGCGGCGCGCCAATCTATGAAAAAGGCCCGCTTGTATTTCAGGCTTGGACTGTCGTTGAAATTATCAGAGCCAAGATTCGGGATCTCATTGCGGCGTTGGCGACCTTGAATCTCCCAACGCGCCATGTCCGCATAAACCAAAATCTCTGGATCGGGACAAACCAGCGTGGCGCCGACACCCACTACCAGCAGCAAGCCGTCAACCCAATGTGCTGCCTGCTTCCGTGCTGAATCGAGTCGTGCGTCCTCAAAGAAATCCCTCAGGGCGACCGCGCTCATACGCCCAAACACCGGATCATCTCCCAACACTGGTCGCAGCATGCTGTCGACTTCACCTATTGGTTTCAGCAAATCGTGCGTGTAAATCACGATTGCTGGGCGAAGTTTTTCCGTCAGAACTTCCCGAATCGATCTTTCGAAAGCACCCGGATAACATTCCACGCCGAGTCTGCAGCAGCTTCCGCCCACGGTTGCTCTTAGCCTCTCTGCAATTTCAGACCAGCCCACCCAACACTCAGACCGCGTGGGACAGACGGGAACATACGGGTACTTGTCGTAGCTCGAGTGCCGAGACGTCATTTCGTTTCCACGACGGCGGTCGCGTCAACTGCGTATCTACCGCTTCTTGGAACACAATCGAATAGAAAATAGATTGTTTCGTTTATGCTGCAAACGTAACTAAAAAGTATCTCTAGCGCCGAATTATGTCAAGCGTTTCACGCTGTAACGTACGAGTCCGCGGAACGCCCATGGCGCTCGGCAATTAGTTTTCAAACCGATGTCGCCTTACGTCGAAAATGAACTCCGCGATCCGGCAGTGGAAATTATCTGCGATTCGCGATATAACGCTGTACGATTGTCGACAGGCTTCCAACAACTAACGTCGCATTCGGTCTTCACATGAACTATCTAATTCTGGGGAGGTCTCAGCTTGATCGCACGAAGCCGGATTGAGACAAAGCTGGTGGATAACGACCATTCCGCGGGCGGAGACTCAGACAGCCCAGATAAGCAACAGCTCCGGCTCACGGCTATTCTCACGGCCTTACAGAAATCAGGGTCGGTATCGGTAGAAGTCTTGAGCAAAGACTTGGAAGTCTCATTGGTGACGATTCGCCGGGACCTGGATGATTTGGAGCGGCAGGGCTTACTCCGGCGAACCCATGGCGGGGCGGTATCCATCGAACCCTTCTTTTACGAGCCCTTCCGCGATGACCGTTCCTTTCAGGCGCAGGTTCAGAGGTTCGCAGAAGAGAAAAAGCGGATCGGGAGAGCAGCGGCGGCCTTGATAAAGGAGGGAGAAATCATCGCTCTAACTCCCGGCACCACTACTACAGAGGTCATCCGCGGACTGCCACTCCACAAAAATATTACTGTGGTGACGAGCACGGTAAACGTTGCGATGGAACTCTCCAAGCGCAAGGATTTGGAAGTTTTTGTAACCGGAGGGCACCTCCGCGGAGATTGGTTCTCGCTGGTCGGACCAACCGCCGCACAAAGCCTTTCCCATCTTCTGATTCATACTCTTTTCATCGGCGCAGACGGCATCGATCCCAAATGGGGGCTTAGCTGCTTCATTTCAGATGAGGCCCAGCTCAACTCGGCCATGGCCAAACACGCGCAAAGAAAAATTGCGGTCGTAGATCACAGCAAATTCGGAACTGTCGCCGGGTGGCGTATTTGTCCGATCTCCGATATCGACATTCTTATTACGGATTCCGAAGCCACGGACGAGATGATCGAGCCTTTTGAAAGGGCCCAGATTCAGGTTATACGGGTGTGAAATGGCGGGGGTCGACACCGGTTCTCGGAAAGGCGCCGCGCTGATTCAAACAAGGAACTTTTCAGACAGCAGGGGAACGGCTCCCAATAGAGCAGCGTTATTGCCCAATGCCGCGACGCGGACTTGCACCTTTCCCCAGGGAGTCCAAGCGTACGTCTGGACGTGTGACTCGATGATCGGGATGATGTTTGCGGCGCTTTTCATCACCCCTCCGCCAATGACAATAATTTCCGGATCATAGGCGTGAACCAGGGCGACCGCAGCGGCACACCACACCCTGAGACATCGGTCACGTATAGCAATCGCCACATCGTCCGCAGCCGCCGCTTCTTCGAACAGTTCCTTAAACCCTACTTTGTCATATTTCGACAGCGTGCTTCCCTGTGCTCCCGGCCATTCTTTTAGAACAAACGGTAACGACCAACCCGCAGCCTCCGCTTCGGCGCATCCAATGCCTCCACAGGTGCAGCGGCGACTTCCGGTGAATAGAACCGGGATATGGCCGCCGAGACAGCCAGCTTGGGAGTGCTTTCCCCGAAGCAGTTTTCCTTCGATCATGGTGACGCCACCGATTCCCGTTCCAAGAGTCATCATTACAATCTCGGTAAATCCCTTGGCCGCGCCTGCGTAGAATTCGCCGAGTAGGGCCATGCGCGCGTCGTTCTCGATTCTCAACGGCAGCCCTAGAGTTTCGCGGCTCCAGGCACTGAAGTCGATTTGTGGCGCGTCCTCGTATTTTGCATTGGTCGAGAGTACCCGGCCTGCGCGGCTATCGACCAATCCAGGGAACCCAACGGCGATTCCTTCAAAGCCCTGGATTGACAGCCCCTGTTTCCGAACTATGTCGTGGAGTGTCTGCAGAATTTTGGGCAGTAACGAGCGCAAACTTTGTGAACCGTCGGCGTCAATTGCTTCACAGGTCAGAATCGTGCGGTCTTGGACGATGCCGCACATGGCGTGGCTGCCGCCTAAATCGACCGCCAATACTCTCACCCGAAGATTCTCCTCAGCTTGTCGAAGATGTCGTTTTGTCAGATGAAATCGCGCAGTTGCTGCCCTGATACCGCAGGTTCACGATAATGACCGCCGACTCGATATGACTGATCGGTTGAATCGCCACCATCTTCGGCGCGACTTGTCGCTCTATCGTGGTTATATCCATCCACATCTCCACCTGCGGGGACGATTTTCCAGCCAATACAATCCCAGTACCTTGTCGGTGGTGTTCCGCAACCAGGCTGCAATTTCTCTGGTCTGAAAAGGCCGATCTTCCGGACGAAGTTTGCGATTGAGCAACTCCGTAATTTCTGCAGCCGTGCTTGGCTGCCTAATCTTGTTCAACGCTAGAAGGACGTGTTCTTCGAGGCAGCGGTTCGCGTTTGGAACCTCACGCTTTTCCGGCACTCCGGCTTGAAGGTGAACCTGACCAAAGCTGCTCATTCAATATTCGGCCTAGTTGCAAGCAACAACAGCAGATGACGGCCGTCAACTTGATACTAGCTGGAGAATCATTTTACGAATTGCCTATGGTACGTGCTGACCTGCCGCACCCGGCAAAGTATACGACCGTTCAAACCCATTTGGTCCCTCAACTCTCATCTCCCAACTCTCGCTCGCGTGAGATCCGGCGATTGACACCCGCCAGTCTCCTGTTTTCTCACTGAGTGCGTGCTCGATACCCACAGTAATTTCCTTGCACGCCTCAGCATCGCCGAGATTCTGTAGATCAATCGTCACTCCCATATCTGCGATTTTACAGAAATGGGCGCACCTGACCTCCAGTTGCGAACTGATCAAACAATGCGCTGCCTGGCGCGCCCAGCACCGCTTCGACATGCTTATCCATAATGCCTGCTGATAACTGAAGAAGGATTGATGCAGTCCATCTCGAGACGGCTTCCGTTTCTCGGCGAGCGCCAAATGTGAGAGTGCGACGATTGCTTTAACCTGACAACATCTTCCGGCGTGCACTTGCCAGCCTGAATTCCATTGCTTTCGAGAGCCTGTAAAAACTCCGCCTCCGGAAAGATGAACTCTGCGGCAAAAATCTCAGCTCAAATTTCGATCATTTCGTTGGCGTTATAGTCGCCGCATTCTATGTGTCCGTTCGTAATTGCTGTCCGGCCGCAATAGTGGTGTTTTAGCTCGTGAACCATCGCAAACCTGCGCGGCTCGTTCGGCAGTTTCTTATTGATAAGCACTGATGGGTCTCCATCGTCGCACATGTACGCCCCACGGATTCTCGCCGGGGAATTCCAGAGATCAATTGTGATGCCCTCGACCTTGTAGATGCTGCGAATGAAGTGAAGGCCGATATTTTGAGTCACGACGTTGTGTGCCGCTCTTTTATCGGCGGCTAGGGTCTTCATCGTCTCGTAATACTCACTCTAAGCATCTTGGTGCCATTTACTTTTTGTGCCCGGCCTCTCCCGGCGGGCTTTTCGAAACTGGGCGTAGCGCGTGAGTTCTTCAGATCGTCTCGGCTGAGATCGCCGGTGGCGCTCAGGAGGGCCGTGACCTCATCCGAGGTCTCAATTTGGGGAAAGAATACGGTGATGGGAACACCGAAAAAGCGTGCCATTCTCTCAAGATCCGCGACGGGGGGTTTGTAGATGGCGGTTTCCCAACGAGAGATTGTGTTGGCTGTGGTTTTGAGTGCTGCCGCGAGTTCATCTTGGTTAATCCCATTTCCCCGATACTGGCTGCGAAGCCCGCGGATCTTTTCGGCAATCACACGGCAGATATCGGACATGCGGTCTAGCAGTTCCTATCCTACCTATAGGACAACAAGTTCCTTTTAGCGCTGACGTGGCAACGGAGCTCTGCTTTACTTCCTATTGCAGGATATCGTTGTCCTATTTCGGCGGTCAAGGAAATAGACACGGAAGGAGAAGTCATGGACCAGGAGCATCACACGGTCCATATCACGATTGATCGGAAGCCGAAAGTCTCCCAAATCCAACGACGCGAACTGCGCTATACACGCTCGGGGAAGTGTGCGACGGGTATGACTTGTTCCGTAAAGTTCACGGACGTGGCGATGACGAACTCATCCCTAAGAATGCCAATCCCAGTTGAAAGAAGGAGATCATTTTTATAGTGCCCAATCGAAGTTGAATCCAGACGGAAGGGGAAATGAACCCCGTAGCAGAAGAAAAGCTCTTGCCGGAACTCGATCTTGAATACCTCGACACCAAAGGGTACAAGTACGACCTTATTCGAGTGGGAGCCGAAGTGCGGGTCATCATTCACGGTTATGATTTGCCCCCGGCATATTCTCCCAACAAGACCGACCTTATGCTGAGGCTGCCATCCGGATATCCACAGCGCAACCCTGACATGTTTTGGACGAGACCAGACCTGAAGCTGTCTGGCGGTGCATACCCAAACCGTGCTGATTACCACGATCCCGGTGCCGATGGCTGGCAGCGGTGGTCACGTCACAGTGACTGGCGGCCCGGCATCGACAACCTGCGAACGAAATTGGCATCAGTTCGGCGCGAGTTGGCGCGAGGCGAATAGTGCGATATTCGATCAGTTTCTACGAACCCGAATATCGGGCCGTCGTCGAACACCTGTTTGCCGACCGTGCCGCTGAGCAAGTTGGCTGTTTACTTTGCAAACTCTCTTCGTCAAGCGAGCAAACACGCCTTCTTGTCCGCCCGTTCATGATCCAATATGTGAGATGAGAGTCTGGCGGTTGGACACTAACCCCGGCTCCAACTCATCGAGCAGCAGTTCAACGGGCGGATGTGGCTCGGCAGAGCACACCGGGGGAAAAAGGGTGCCAAGACACCATAAGTCCAGGTCGGCTGGCGTGGTGCTAACGTCGGGGCCGCGGACTTTAACGTTAAAAAACAGAACCATACAATTTACTAACCCCCACATACTTGTCGCTGAGACACTGTTGTGATGGATTACCTAGCGTGCGCAGTTGACGCTAGCTGCCACAATTTACATCCTCTCGGGAATTCAGGCTTTGTAGTGGGCAGGCCTGCGCCGACTACGACAGAAATCCTCTCCTCGATCCGGAGAAGGGCGGGACGGAAAGTCGGAAAGGCTATGGAAAAGATGGAAAACAAAGAACGTTTCCCATTTTTCCACAGCAACAGCTGCTGCGGCTACGATCCATTTCCTGACGTCTCTAATCCAGTCAATCGCGGTTTATCCACAAAGCCGGAAGACCCACATTCTCTAGTTTGAGTGGCCTGATTGGTAAATGTTGCTAAATTGTGGATGTTGGAGGATATATGAGGAAGTTGTGTAAGTTGTCACTATTCGCCGCAACAGCAATCTGGTTCGCCACAAGTGCGCTCGCTGTCACTTGTCAACTGGGCAATCATGGGGCGGTGCGCGGCCGGCCGCAGGTAACGCCGGCCGGAACTCTTGTGGCCGATGATGGTTGCCCGCTCAACACCGTGGGCGCATTCACCGACGGCAACAATGGCCAAGGCTGGACGAACGGATATAACACTTCTTCACAGGATGCCTGGGGAGCACCCATGCAACTGAGCTGGTACCAGGACGTTGTAAACACTGGACACTTCAACGGTGTGCGGCTGATGATGCCTATGGATCAGAATGATCAATGTTCTGAAGGTGCTCCCGATCCGTGGTACAGCGATCCAATTTCGACGGCGGAAAGCGAGGCGGACATGGTCGTCAACTTCGCTCAGCAAACCGGACTTTATGTGATAATCACCCTTGACCCTTGTCCTGACAATTTCAATAATGATGCCACGTGGTGGCAGACAATGGCGCCCCGGTACGCCAATGTTACGAATGTTATTCTTGAAATGCACAATGAACCCGACAATGGCGCGCTGGCAAACATCTGTTCGCCGAGCGAACTGGGGACGCTCTACCAAACGGTGCGCCCATTGGCGCCCAACTCTCCTCTTATCGCCTTTACCTATGAAAATACTTACAATTTGAGCTACTGGTGTAATCCTCTTCAATCGCTTGTGCAAGGGTCGGGTATCTCATTCAGTAGCGATAACAATATCGTGATGGGATTTCACGCTTACGACAATAATACTAGTGACGTGCAGACTTTTATGCAGCTGGCGCAGAGCGATGGTTACCCGATCGTTCATACTGAAGGCTGGCCAAGCACTGTAGCGCCTCCCCCCTCGGATTTTATTCAATTGGTGACACAAACGATCCCAATCCAGTGGCAGGACAGTGACGGTTGGCCGGACCCCTCCTGCTCATCGTACATGATCGGCAATTCATGCATTCCAATCACGTGGGCCGCGGACGTTGGCGGGAGCGGCGGCGGAATCGACACGAGTGCCTGGTATGAGGTAGTGAACCAGGACAGCGGTTACTGCATTGACGACTATGGGTGGGGCACATCTAACGGTACCGTGCTGGACCAGTGGCCATGTGCCCAACAATATAACCAGGAATGGCAATTCAGGCAGGCCGCAACGAGTGGCTATTACGCCATTTTTAGCCGATATGCATCACCGCTGGTTGTGGACAATTATGGGTCCCTCCAGAATGGCGGTGGGGTTTATTTGTGGAGCTACAGCTCGGGAGATTCAAACCAGGAATGGCAGCCACAGAATCTCGGGAATGGATTGTGGAGATTTGTTAGTCTCGACAGCGGCATGTGCTTGGATAATAACGGCCAGGTTACCGAAGGTACACAAATGATAACGTGGACGTGCAGTGACGGCAATCCGAACCAAGAATTTTCACTAGTGCAGGAATAGGTGCTTAGCATTCTTTATTGTTAATTGCGCGTGCGCGCCTCGAACGCGCCCGCGCAATTAACACAGGCCATATGCTGCGTAACGGATGGGGCCTTGGCTGCATTTCGTCATGCTGAAGTGCCCCCCGTTTGTTGTACCACTGCCAACGTAAGTTCTCGGTGCCAGCGCCGCGACTGATTCTGGGGCGCTTTTCGACCGATTTCCCCGACTTGAAGAGGCGAGGATCCAGTCCACTGAAGGCGACCCATTGACGCGCATCCAGCGTATCGCGCAGAACGGCGAGTTCGCCCAGGATCTGCAGAGCACTGGTTTCCCCGATGCCAGTTGTTGTCGGCATGGGCCGGAAGCGGCGATCCAGTTCGGGATCCTCAGTGACTAGGCGGAGGGCTTGTCGACGCAACTGTGTCATGCGTTGTTCAAGATACTTCTGATGGTGCTGACCAACTACGAAACAGGCTCACCTAGGCCGCGTGTCTGAATCCAGCACGCTTGCGATCGCACTAATTATGGTACGGGCCTCCGAGGGCAGCGAACGCGGACTGACCGACAGCTGATCCGGTAAGTGGCGCCGTCGACTCGGATCGCGCTTTCAAGCGACTGCGGCGTGCCCGTCCAGTGGCGGGTGACATCGTCAGTCAAGTGACCCGCAAAGGACCAGATGCTGAAGTAAGGATCGGTGGTGACCAAAGGCACGGCGCGAGGTTGGAGTGCCTTCGCGGCCCGCAGAGGAGCCGTCGCCAGGCAGGCGAGGATGATGATGCTCCAGTCAAGAACTACGCGAATGATGAAAACCGGATCACCATTGGAAATCGCGGATGGCCACACTCGATGACAATGCGCGCTGAAAGCAGGCTGCAGATCCGCGTCATTGAAAATCGGCGGTGTCCTCGGATTGGCGCTTCCAAATCCGCCAGGCAAACTTACCGAGTCAATCGACCGACCGCGCATACGGTCTACGCACTTGTAGCGGTACGATCCTCTCATGCCCCGGGACCGCGCGGCAAGCGGGTTGGCAAACAATGCAAACAATTCCATCCGTTCCCAAACAACCTACCTGGTGGTGGCCGCCTACACCTTTATGAACTTTGTCTACGCGCTAGACCCAGCTACCGGCAAAGTAATCTCCGCCTTCGGCAAGAATGGAAGAATCGATCTCCGCGAAGATCTTGGTCGCGACCCATCCCTTCAATCTATCGCCCTTACCAGCCCTGGAGTCGGCCCTTATCTAAAAATGCTATACCTTTCAGCGGAAGATTCTATCTAACACTACGTCTCTTTCGGCCCAGCTTGACCTTAGAATGGTGAGCGTGATACCGGATTACCAATGAAACGCTTGCAAAGTGGAAGGTCAAGTTATTCGCCGACGATGCAAATCGGGACGAGATTCTAGCTTTCTCGGTGTCCAAACACTTACCCATTGTCAGATAGCTCTGGGAAAAAAACGGTCGAATCGAGCAACTGGATCGTTCGGGAAACCCTCAGGAAACGGAGAGGCTTGCGAAAGGGAAAAAGAATGCCTGCATCTCCGAAAACTCCAGCCAGTCTTCCCAAGAGAACCAACTGGTGGGGCGCCTTCGTGATTGGCCTCGCCGGTACGATCCTAGTCACGGGTGTCGCGCCGTTTGCCGTGCAGAGCATGGGAGCGGCGTCGATACCGATTTTTCTTCTGGTCAGCGGTGCTGGATTGTTTTTGTGTCTGTGTCTCGCGGAACTCTCTGCCATGATGCCGGACCGGACCGGCGGCTTGCCCGCCTACGCGTTCGAGACCTTCAAGTGTTTTGGTCCGGGTGCTGCGAGGCATATTGGCGGGATCTCCGCCTGGAGCTATGGTCTCGGATGGTTTCCGGTAGCCCCCCTCAACATGATTCTCGCCGCGAAATATATCGCGGTGATTTGGGGGATCCCCTTAGGCCGAGAGTTCATGCCGATCAGCGCGCCGATCAACCTCAACGTGCTCGTTCTAAGCATTGTCGGCTTGCTGATTCTCTTTATCCCTTGCTATCTCGGAATCCGGCTGGGGGCCGGGTTCGCTACCGTGCTGGGCATTGTGTCGATGGTGCCATTGACCCTGCTGATATTCCTCCCCTTCTTGCGCCCCTCGACGCTTCACTGGAGCAACGTCGCCGGGTTCCGGCTCGCCGATCCGAGTACACGCACATTCGTGTTCTTCATCAGTTGGATTTTCATCCTGACCTGGTCGGTGCTGGGGACCGAAGCGGCCGCCTGCTATATCGGCGAGTGCCGGGACTCGACTCGAGACGCCAAGATTGCCTTGAGCGCTTCCGGCCTTTATGGCTCGCTTATTTACGTGACCATTCCACTGCTACTGGTGGCAGTGCTCGGCCGTTCAGACACCGATCCCCTGACCGCTTTTCTTGCTTATACGGAAGCGATCTTTGGCAGCGGGGGATGGGTGAAGTGGATCATCGGCATCCCGATCATCGTCGCGCTGCTGCTGTCCGTGCTGAACGCCATTATGGGCTGTAGCCGCTCGCTCTACCAGGTAGCGCATGACGGAGTGATTCCTAGATTTTTCCAACACACGAATCGTCACGGCGTGCCGGATTTTGCCATGTTCTTTAATCTGGCGGGTTCGATCATCGTCGTATTCCTCGGTTCGCCCTTGGAGATTTACATATTCTCGAACATGGGTTATCTGCTCGCGGTCGCTTTGGCCCTGATTGGTTATTTCCTGTATCGGCAAAGATACCCCGACTTGAAGCGCCCGGTGAGAATGCCGGGAGTCATGAGGTACTTCGCTCTTGCCATCGGTGTATTCTTCCTCTTCGTGTGGGCTTACGGCGGCTACTATGCATCCGACATCGCCGTCGGGCCTGGGAAACACTGGCTGTTTTTCTGGGGACTAGGAATCTGCTTTCTCTACATGCCGCTGCACGCCTACCGCCGGTTCGTGGAAGACCGCAGGCCCGTCACGGAGGAACTGCAAGGATCAGTCGGCGCGGAAGTGGCGCCCTCCGAGGCGGACTCGTAAATAGGAATTAACTTTGCCATGGTGCGTGAGTTTGGCGGCTCGAATTCCGCTTTTCCTGTTGGCCACGGGAAGCCACTTCTGAGACCTTGAAGCCGGTGCCGCTGCAGAAACCGTGAGGTGCTGGCTTCTCGCATAAGACTCTTCGCACCACACGCCTTCTTGCCACAGTCAATACATGCGCGCTCATTCCGGCCCGCATCCTGCTGATGTTGGCGCCCCATCGTCGTACTCAGACAACCAGGCGACCGCCACCTCGTGGTACCGCACCAAGCCCTTGTATTCAACAAGCTCCAGCGCCAATGTCTTCAGAACCCGGTGTAGCCGTCTCCCCCACTTGGGCACCGTGACAAGTTCCCGTAGCTTTATTAGGTAGCAACGAATCGAAAATACAATAGCATTGGAGCGAGGGAGACGCCAGAGCGCCTGAAGCTCGACCCGCAGATGAAGGTCGTCACCGACGTTCTCGAGAGATAGTGCCGCACGGTCCTTGCCCCATTTGTGATAGTTCTCCGGACTGGTATCAAGCCGCGGGTGAACGGTCATTGTCCAGTTAAGACGCCGCACGGGGCGGCCTTGCTGCAAATTCAGCAGGAATTTCAGCGCCCGGTCGAACATCCCGAGTTCATGGGCGAGCGGCACCGGCCCGTGCCATTCCACAAAGTTCATCCCCAGGTCGAAGTCGAGTGACCAGTCCGCCTGGGTCGTCACCATACCGGCGTCCATCCATAGATTGCCGTCCCGCTGGTCCAAGAGGCAGAAATCTCCCTGGCATTGCCGGGTGGCGTACTCGATGGGTCCGCAGGGCAGCTTCGCTATGTCGCCAAAGATAAATGAATGATCGATGCCCATTGGGCGGTTGATCCAGTGCCAGCTGTCGCCTTCGCGCGCAAGTGCGAAATGCGCGGGATAATCCCGCGCCAAGGAGGTCATGATGAGCTCAAGCAGATCCCATTGGGCCAACATCATGTGGGGCAGGGCCTGACATCGCAGTGGATCCTCTTTCAGCACAATGGCCCGATCCTGCATCTCGGCGACGTAGTGCTCATCAACGTCAAAGGCAAACTCGGTGACGGAGCCAGGCGGACCACTGACGTGGGGCTCAACATTCACTGAGTACATGTACTTGTCTTCATGAAATGGAAACGGAAAACGCAGGATTGCCTCCGGACTATTGGCAAAAGAAAAATCATTGCGAAAAGTTTCGGCTTTGAATTTCAGGGTCATCGGTTCTCCGGCTTGCGCCTCATTCGCTCGCAGACAAAAAGGCTAAAGGTCAACTACCAGTCCGTTGCCCTTGAAACGCGATATGCAGATCATGATCTTCTTCCCGAGCCGGCGGTCCTCACTAGTGAGGTAGTGGTCGTTATGAACAATCTCGCCGTCTGCAGAGAGCACATTTGTTTCGCATTGGCCGCAGGCGCCACCACGACAGAGATACGGCGCGTCCACACCTGCGGCCTCGACTGCCTCGAGAATGCTTTGGCGTTCGCCGACGTTGACACTGAGCGACGACTTTTCTAACCGCACTTTAAAAGGCTCCCCCACCGGCGGTGCGAGAAAGTGTTCGGTATGGAGGTTTTCGTTTGGCCAACCTTCCGCGCGCGCTGAGGCCAGTACTCCTTCAATCATGGACGCTGGGCCGCAAACATAAAGGTGTGTCCCCAAAGGCTGGTTGTCGAGCAGTCGTGAGAGTGGCAACTGCTCGTCATCGCTCCTGCAATATATGCGCACCCGTGGGCCATACTTCGCCGTCAGATCAGACGCATAGGCTCCTCGTCCGCGGTCGCGTATCACGTAGTGGAGTTCGAATGGCCTTCCTGCGCAACTCAACTGTTCTGCCATGGAAATAAAGGGCGTGATGCCGATGCCTCCTGCAATGAGAATATGCTTGCGGCCGCGCTGGTCCACCGGAAAGAGGTTCACCGGGTGACTGATCTTCAGCCGCGAGTCCAGCTTCAATGTGTCGTGCATAAAGTGGGAACCGCCCCGCGACATGGCTGTCTTCAACACACTGATCTGGTAGCTGGCTCCCTCAGTCGGCGAGCCCATAAGGGAGTAGGGATTGCAGAAACTTTTGGCGCCATCAGTCATGGTGACCCTGACATGGGACCCGGCAGAAAACAGGGGCAGCGTAGTTCCGGAAGCAGGCTCCAACCGGAAGCGCTTTATGTCACGGGCAACCGTTTCAATCTCGCCGACGCGAACTTCGATTTGCGAGTGGCCGCTCACGGAAAGTTCTCTTGCGAAGGCGGAAGTTCACCTGGCGTTTCGGCATCGGCTGAAACTCCCATGAACGCGCCAAGGCGCCGAGAATAGTGGTCACGCACCAGCAACGTAATGCCACAGTGCTCGCACTTCACCAGGTTGGTTTTCACCATCTCTGTGAACCCCTTGCAATGGATGCACTGCACGCGACGCGCCAGCGAACCATGGTGCTCTGTGAGCACGCACTGGTGATCGATCCCGTGGGATAGAGCGGCTTGGAGAACCTGCCCGATGAAACCCTCGGTGCCGCTCACGTACAGGCGGACACCCATTGTGGCAGTTGTTAGCACGCCGTTAAGTCGGAACAACAAAGTTGGAATGGAGGGAAAACTATAAAAGACATCTGCGCCGAGAGCCTCGAGGCGAGATTTGTGTTCCTGCCCCCGCGCGCCGCTGACGACATAAAAAATGGCTGCACGCTCAAGAAAACCATACGAAGCTTTGGCCTCTAGTGCGGCGACCGCCTCCGCACCCTCACCTTCAGCAACAATGAGGTGCCGCTTGGCACTGGCATCTGGCACCAGGCCTTTATAAATCGGCCTGCTCTTGATACGCCCAACAGACATGATTCCCCATCTCAGGATTTGCAAAACCCAGACGATCGAAATTTCCCACGTCTCATCCGACTGCCGTCCGCTTCTTTTTCTCCGGATCGTCGAAAGGTAGCCGATGCCCAATGGCGCCGGCATCGCGGTTTTTACCGCCGACTGTAAGTTTCGTTCCGTGCCGTGCGGCAGCGACCTCCAGTCGCGCAATCGCCATGGATTTCTGGGACAGGGTCGAATACATGCCGCAGGTCACAATTCCAGCCTTCTTGCCGTCCAGGTAGACCGCATCACCGGCATTGGAGGCTTTATCGCTTTCAACCAGTACACCGAAGATTTTGAAACGCTCCTTGCCTTTCAATTGATAATGCGATTGCGCGCCGCGAAAGCAAGTCTTGCCCGGTGTCACAGTAAAGTCAAGCCCCAACTCCCACAGCGTGTCGCCAGGAGGATCGCTGTCAAACGGGTACATGTCTGAATTATCGTAGGGGTAAAAAAGAAGGTAACTTTCGACTCGAAGCATGTCCAAAGCGCTGAAACAACAAGGAATTATGCCGAGATCAGCACCCTCACTGAGGATCGTATCCCAGATCAAGACCGTGTCGTCCGCCTTACAAAAAATTTCGTAGCCTCGCTCTCCGGTATAGCCGGTACGCGAGACCATGACATGGCAACCGAATAACGTCGTCTGCATGTGATGAAAGTACCTGAGCTGGCGAACGCCCGGGATGTACCTGACCAAGAAATCAATGGCCAACGGCCCTTGCAACGACAGATCGTGCACGTCGTCATCAAACAGCACTGCCACGTTTCGACCGACCGCCGCCAGCGTTAGCTGCTCATGGCCGGCCCCGCTGCCGTGGACGACCATCCAGGAATTCTGGCCTGTGCGGAACACAATACAGTCTTCGATGAACTTACCCGCGTCATTCAACATGCACGCATAAGCCGACTTGCCCGGGTACAGGGTGGTTACATCTCGAGTGATTGCGTAGTCGATGATCGGAGCGGCGTGAGGCCCAACAACATGCAGTTTCTTGAGACCGGACACGTCCATCAGGCCTGCCTTTGTCCGGATGGCAACGTAATCAAGGGACGTATCCTTGGCATAGGTCCACGCAGTACCCATGCCATTCCAATCCTCCAGCTTGGACCCCAGCGCCTTGTGGCGTTCGCCGAGAACAGAATTTCTCCAAGACAGCGGCATAGACATTCCTTCCTCGCGGAGGCGTCAGGCTCGGAATCCTGCAACCCGAATGAGGCTATCAACCGCCTTCAACAACTTATTTCTAGTTTAGTCCGACTTCGGTGTCAATCACGCTTGCTATTCCGGCCCGGTTGCGCGGGTGGCAGATGACTTTACTCGATACACCGTTAGTAGTACTAGGTTAAGTAGGTGTTGGCTCTTGGCCATGGCGTTAAGTATCGGGCTAGGACGCCGCGGGAGTGGCAAGTGCTCGATCAGGGATTGACTGCTCTTTCAACTACTTGCAATACTCCGCTTTTCAGTTTGGTGTCATTTGGTGTCACAAGACCACAAACACTTCCGTTTTCATTGAAGACACCAGGCCCGATCCCGACTAGGTCCACCATCTTTTCAAATACTTGCAGATAGCCCGATTTCCAGTTTGGTGGTATCCGGCTTCAAAACGCTGCGACCGCTTCCGTTGTATGGAAGAGGTCGTTGGCTCGATCCCGATCAGGTCCGCCATCTTTTGGAACAAATGCTAGCTTGGCGCTATTTGGTGTCTTCACGCAGGTCCTGGCCAAGCACACCAAGAGCTTCAACTTGGTCGATACACTCTCGGTCGGCGCGGATCGCATCTAGCGGAATTTTGAGCCGCTGCGGCGCTGTATGCATAACGGCACCGGACAGCGATAGTACACAACCGAGGGCAATGGCCAGAAGGGTCCGAAAAACGAATCTCGTCATCGGGTCGCCGCCTCCCAAAGCGGCAGGGAGATTATCCACAATCTTCCGTCGCGAGCCAACCGCTGCATCAGGGCGCAGGCGAAGAGCAAGGCATACTGGGACGCGTAGCCGCGGAGCTTCGGAATGAAGCTGCTGAGAGGAGCCGGACGAAACTGAGCCACTACCTCAGTAAGCGTTTACTCGCGCTGATGTGTTCCGTTACAATCCGTGGCGCGCCTTCGATGCCAGTCGATTGAGAGGAAGATTTTATGAGTTCGAATTGGAGCCGCCGAGATGTCCTGCAGGGATTGACTGCGACTTCCACCCTGGCGCTAATCCCGCATGCAGCCGCCAGGGCCTTCCATTTGGCAGAGGCTGATTCGCTCGCCCAAATCCAAATTACGCCTGTGAGCGACTGCACGTTAAGAATCGGTCTCTTTCCAAAGGGCGATGGCTCTCAACGATCCGTTTCATCGGACGCATCCCTTGTAAAAGACTCCTGGGACGTTTCCATTTCCACATTGAAGAATCCCGAGAGCGAAGTTTCTGTTGGAAATCTCAAACTCGTGGTTTCGTGGAATCCCATCAGCGTCGCCATCCTGAATAAGCAAGGACCTGCTGTTCAGCGTTTCGAGCGGGACGAAAGCACCGGTGCGCTTTCCTTCTTGATCGGGGACACTCCGCTGCTCGGCCTGGGGGAAGGAGGGCCTCAGTTCAATCGACGCGGGTCGGCCGATGCAATGCGCAGCGGACAAGGCGGATACAAGTTAGCCACCCACGGGGGGCGGGTTCCGATTCCCTGGGTCATCGGAACATCGGGGTGGGCGGTCTTTTTTCATCAGCCATTCGGCACATTTGATTTCACGGGCGCCAGGGGCAGATTTCTACCCACCGCTCGAGATGCCGCCGTCCCGCTCGATCTGTTCCTGGTCGCATCTGCAGATCCGGCAAAAATCATGGCCGAGTATGCGAAACTCACGGGATTTCCCGAGATGCCTCCGCTATGGAGTTTCGGATATCAACAATCGCATCGGACGCTGGCCAGCCGAGAAGAGTTGATCGCCGAAGCGAAGACCTTCCGCGAAAAGAGATTGCCGTGCGACGCCCTGATCTATCTCGGTACGGGGTTCTGTCCTTCCGGTTGGAACTCGGAGAATGGCTCCTTCGCATGGAATTCGCGAGTCTTTCCCGATCCGGAAGGAGTAATGAACGATCTGCACAGGGAACATTTTCGCGCAGTCATGCATGTTGTGATTCTTTCGGATAAGCTCCGCGGTACCGTTCATGACCCATGTGAAATTTCTCGCTATGACGAAAGTGAAGCGAGTTGCTATTGGGATGCCCATCGCAAGGATTTTGCGATGGGAATTGATGGCTGGTGGCCTGACGAGGGGGACCCGCTTGATGCCGCATCGCGACTGGTTCGCAATCGCATGTATTGGGAGGGTCCGCAGATCGACCGTCCCAATGAACGCCCGTACGCGCTGCATCGTAATGGTTATGCCGGCATGCAGCGATATGCATCGTTTCTATGGTCGGGCGATGTTCAGTCCACATGGGAAACCTTGAAGACTCACGTCCCGATTGGCCTCAACACTGCCCTTAGTGGAGTTCCTTATTGGGGGACTGATATCGGCGGTTTCGTGCCCACTCCCGAATTTACCGCTGAGCTATATGTCCGCTGGTTTCAGTTTGGAGCGTTCTGCCCGTTGTTCCGCTGTCATGGACGTACATGGAAGCTGAGACTGCCGTGGGGATGGAACACAGGAGATCCCGGGCCGGTGGAGATCAACAATTACAAGGGGGCTGCTATCCCCGATTCCAGCCAACTCCACGACGCGCGAGTGGAACCGATCTGCAGAAAGTATCTCGAATTGCGCTATCGGATGTTGCCCTATCTCTACAGCACCGTCCGCGAGTGTGCGACCTCGGGAATGCCGATCATGCGAGCCTTATGGCTCCATTTTCCGGACGATCGACGTTCTGTCGAATGTGCAGATGAATACCTGTGGGGGAAGAGTGTGCTGGTCGCTCCGGTTGTTGAGAAAGGTGCGACAACGAGGCAGGTCTATCTTCCGCCCGGGGGCTGGTTCGATTTCTGGACCGGCGAGCGACTTGAAGGCGCGCGCGAGATCAGCCGTCCCGTCGATCTGGAAACCTTACCGCTTTATGTGCGGGCTGGATCGATACTGCCGCTCGATCCGGTAAAGCAATATGTCGGAGAGAAAGTCGAAGGTCCCCTGTCACTCACGATTTATCCCGGTGCGGATGGCTGGTTCTCACTTTACGAAGACGATGGCAACTCGTTCAACTATCGCAAGGGTGAGTGGATGGGGATCGAAATGACCTGGAAGGATGCCCGCAGAACTCTCGATTTAAGGCTCGCCCCGGGCTCACGCATGTTGGCGCCCGAGCGCCGAGCGATCACCGTAGAGCTGTCCAGAAAATCAAAGAGTGTCTCTTTTGACGGGAAGCGAGTCTCAATCACGTTCTGATTCTTTTGACCTTCAATTACGCTTCGGGAGATGACCTTGCCGGAAATTCGAAATTGGATCAGTGAGCTGAATAATACTTGGATTTGTGAGTCCGGGAATTCAGCACCTCAAATTCGCCGTTGCTCCATGCGGTTAATTCGAAAGGCCCGCATCGCTTTACGGGAGAGTTCACGATAGTGACTGGATGCGAGGGTTGGGTGACATCGGTTCCCGAACATTCCGGAGGGGCTGCCATCATCCCGCAAACTGATGTCTTCTGGAAACGTGGCGCACCACCAGTCATCCGGCGTTAAAAAAATGCGGGGAATAAGAAGGGCGTCCGGCTTCAGTTTGAGAAATTCGTCCATCTTTGCGTCGATCTTGGTGAAGTCGTATTCTTGCGGACTCTTCCAATCAAAACGCAGGTAGATGTTGAAAATAGAGATTCCGGCCCTGGCGAAATCCGAAAAATCGGCGGAACCTGGAATGTAGGGAGCGGCCAGTATTTGGCTGCTCAGCTTCCCGTTGACATCGAGTGATGGCGTTCCCTCGAGGCTTCTGACTTCGCTCGTAAGGTGTGTCTCGGCCTTCGCAGCCTTCGCTTCGGTCCCCGAATCGAGGGACGCCGAGCAGAAATATTGCCAGCAGGGCGTTCAGTAACCACGATCTCCGCCGATTCATGCTGGCACGATTTCGATGTGAGTGGCTTCCTGCATGGGAGCCTCGAGGGTCAGATTGTGCTGAACCGAAACCTCGCGTGACGACCGTCCGTGTGTGACTTGGTAGTTTCCTGCGGGTAAGCCGAGGACAGAAACGGCTGCCTTCTTCGCCAGACCGGTTGGGTCTGATACGTCAAGCGTGAGGGCCGGGTTCCCTCGGTGGAGACTTGCCTTGTTGATCTGTCCCTGAGTAACGTCAATGTCGATTGCAGATTCAACAAAGCGGAGCCGTTTCCGGAGCCCGTCTTTCGGATAAGCGGTCAGCGCCTGATCCGTCGCTTCGAGTTTGCAACCGAACCCCACTTCGCCAAACGTCGCGTCTTTCACTACATATGATTTGCAGGACTTCAAGAATCCCCACAATCCGGAACCGCTCTCAAAAGTTCGCGGGGGATCATGATCAAGGATACCGGGCGTGCAAATGAAGAAGTTATAGCCCATTCCGTCGGGAAGAACGTTAGCCATGACGCTCATCACGCCTGCATACCCCTTCAGAAGGGCGTCCGGATCGTTGTAATCCTCATAGGCTTGCAGAAGTGCCATGCCATTCAGGGAGGCGTTATACCAGCAACATACATCACGCCGCTTGTCATTGCCATACCGGAACCACACCGGCTGGTTGCCGCCGCGTAGTGCTTTCAGAACCTGAATCGTTTTCTCATTCTTATCCGTATTCCCGAAAAAGCGAGTGAAGAAGAACACTTGTTCGTGTGCGGTCTGGTCGATGACAAGTTCCGAACTGTAGGGATAAGGATCGCGCACGAATTCGTCATTGCATTCCATCATCTGCTTGCGGAGGTCGTTGTATTCGTCCTTCCAGCCTTCCTTTTGAATGTCGTTGAGAATGTTGATGGCGTTCGAACCCTCCATGAGTCCCACATGCCGCCACGGTCCGGTAGAGAACCATTTCATGCAAGTGCGATACGACATGCGCAGGTATTCTTCCGGAGTCTTGCGGGTCAGCAAGCCGTAGCTTTTTCCAATGCGGTAGAGCGCGTAGTAGATGTTGGCCGGGTGAACGTAGTTGTAAGTACGCCAAGTGGCTTCAGATCGCTCTTTTGTCCAGGCGCCCCATCCATACGAAGGATAGCGATCCTTCCAGTACAGCGAGGCTCGAACCTCGTAGGTCTGAGGATTCTGAATGTACTTGAACAAGCAATCGGCAACGTACGTTTCGAGGGTTTCGACCTCATTCTTCGAGGGAAGGTGAACGTTCTTTTCCGCCAGAAAGAGGGGCTCGGAGAAACCGGACTCGTCGCTGCCGCCGACCTCCCAGACTTCATCGGCGTCAAGAAACATGCTCCCGGTACGATGATCAAAAGGAAGAAAGCAGTGATAGCGATGGTAGGGATCCTGGGGATTGGTATAGAACTGCCGCTCCACGACGAATCGGCCGCGCGCGTTGAGAAGCCCCTCGATATCCTCGATGCAATAAAAATGAAGGTTCGTCCACCGGCCTTCCCCGTAGTTGAGCCGCAAGCTCTTCTGGCCTCTTCCCTTGAATGAAAGGGTAAGCAGCGTTTTGTCGGAGGCCCGCTTTTTTTCTTTTATCGTTATGTTGTCCGACAGCAAATCGATGCCGGAGACGTCTGACTTCGTTTTTAGTTCCACGAGAACATCCGTGTCCTCCTGCACAACCATGGATGGAAGGACGCGAATGCCCATATTCCCGGCGTCGTAGAGCTCGTCGCGAATCGCCTCATAGCTGGGAATCAAGACGAAGCGCAACTGAAATTTCTGCTTCTCCCCAGGTTGCAGAATCAGCGAAGTGTGCCCATTGACCCAAGGGTTGCGGCTCCAGCGGCGCAGGTTCTTGGTGGCCCAGGAGTGGATCGCAAGCATGTCGGGTCCCTGCCAGCCGGAGGCATGGGCAGCGAATCCGGAGTCACGGTCTTTGTAAATGCATTCAAAGCTTGTGTCCATCGTCGGGTGAACCAGGAGATAAGGGGGATCTCCGAGCGGCCTCTGAACCAGAGCATACGAACTGTGGCCTGCGATGAAGTGATGCACGAGCACTTTCTGCTCGTGTATGAGTTTCTGTCTGAGCGGAGTTTTGCCAAAATCAATATTGTTGACCGTGCTCAACTTCGTTTCTTTGGCGTGCTCGATGTACAACTCGTCATAGTCGTCGTTGACCATGAGCGGAAAACCCAACTCGCCAATCTCAAGAACGTATCCGGTCTTGTTGGCAATCTCGATATCCCAAAGCAGCGAGTTGCCGGCTCCCGCCTTGTAGCTCATGGCCAGCGAGTAGCTGCGAAGGCCCTCATCATTTGCAGCGTTGCCGTCATAGCGAACATTGACGACGTTGTCGCCCAGACTGATCCTGCGAATGTCGGCGGACTTGCTGGTGAGCTCTCGTCTCCATTTACCGGACATGTTGAAGACGTCGTTGAGGCCGATGTGGGCATTCTTGCCCCAGTCCTCGCTGGTTAATTCCCAGACCGTAGACACTACGTCTCCGGTCCACAAGGAATTCGCTGGATCGACTCCCGGAGTATTAACTTCGTTACCGATGTAGTTCGTCTGAAAAGGGTCGCCCTTTCTGGTAATGCTTGAGATTGACCCGTAACGCAGGTCGAACTCGACGGTCAATTCTCCGGCTTGAAGAGTAGCGACGTGGTTTTCGTGCTCTCGGAGCAGTTCAACTGAGGATTGATTCAACCGCTCTGGTGCTTGCGCTTGTCCCGTCGCGTTGAGGATCGATGCGCCTGGGCCGGCTAGAAAAGCACCGGTCACGCCGACCGTCCCCATGTTGCGAAGCATTTCGCGTCTTGAAATACGATTGCTCATACGATCCCCTCGATGTTCGCATCAGCCTGTGTGCCGCCGCGCTGAGAAAACGATCGCAGTTCGCGTCCGAGCCCGCGAGCAATGCGATTCGGATTTGCAGATCTAGGTTCAGCTGATCTTCGCCCGCTGCCGAGCCTGCAAAATGAGATCCGCCATCACATCGCGATAGCGGTCAAAAGTGTCGTCGACAACGGCAATCGTCGGAATAATCTGACTCTCGGCTGAGACAATCTTGGGATCGAACGGCGCGAAGCCGGATTCATGCAAGCCGCTGCTGCCCCGTCCCGGCGCAGGATGGCTGAGATGCTGAAACGCGCGAGCGTATTTTGTGTATGCAGGCCAATACGCGGACTCGCGCTGGACGTGAAACACCGGGATGAACGACAGCAGCGCGTCGTAGTGCATCTCTCCGAACACCATTACCTTGGGATACTTCTCACGCAGATCGGCAACCAGCCGACGTGTACCTTCATGAGAGTCGGCCTTAGTGTTGTTCTCCCAGCCGCCAACGATGTCAAGGAAGTAAGCGTCTAGCCCGAAGCGGTCGATGACGTCGGAGACGCGGTTGAATAGCCAGTTGCGCCACGAGTCGACACCGAGATTCATGTATGCGCTCCAACCTTCCATGTGCCGATCGTTGTCCCAATCCACCCAGTTCAGGTCGAAGTGATCGCCATCGATCTGAGACATTGTGGCGTCGGCAAACTGCGAGAATTCTGGATGACGCATGTTCGCACAGTTTGTGCCAAACATGGGCATGAAGTGGTATCCAAGCTTCTGTCCTCCGTGAATCAGACGACGGAAGCCCTCGTCTCCGCCCATGCGCGGATCTGTTTTGTAGAGCGGATAATTCCAGTAAAAGCGGCCGTCCCAGGCAGGCAGCAGGACGAACACATTTCGCGGGGGAATTTGGGTGGCGACCCATTGCAGGATCGTCAGCATCTTCGCGTAGTCATTAAAAATGTACCCGGTCCAATGCATGCCATGTAGATTGATCGCCATTGCCGCCTCGCGGCACCATGGCGCAACGTCAGTACGTGTCTCCCAGTCGGGAATCTGAAATGCCTTTTCCACATGGGCGAAGTGCGGGCGGCATGCAGCTTCCATATTGCGAGCGCGGCCAGCGCACCAAAGAGGGCTTTCTAATTTTGGGCTTTTGACCCATCCCGCCTGCTCGTAAATGAGTTCGACGCGATAGCCTTGTTCTCCAGGCTGAAAATAAAATCGATGGGCGCGGACCGTATCAGAACGGGCAGAAAGATAGAAAAAATCAGCATCGCTGCTCTGAACGACTACCAGCGGCGTGTTGAACATCGTTGCCATCCCCCGCTCGAGAAAAAGCGCACCGGCGCCAAAGGGATAACCGAGAAGAATCTCGTCGTCCTTATGATCTTTGAAAGGCAGCCCTCCTGCGGAGATCTTCCCCCGTGGCACGCCCCGCACGATGGTGACGATCGACTTAATGGGCTGATCCATCTCGGCCGACGCACTCCACTCAATCTGATCTCCGTTTTTGCGGATGCGCGCCAGCAGTTTTCCGGGGGCGGTTTGTTGCCCGCCGGCCCAGGCCATTTGTGTGCAACTTACGTCGAGTCCGTCGGGAACCGCTTGCACGGTCATTGCCTGGCAGTCCAGACCATAGGTATTTTCGAACGTATGTATCCGAAATGAGATCCGTAATCCGCCAAGTTCGACAGCCGGCTCGGGAAAGTTATAGCTGAATTTCATGAAGCTGGCGCCGCTAGGCGGAATGATGACTTCGCTCGTTGAAGTCAGTGGAACGATCGCCGCGACTGGCTGCGAAGCCGGCAAGCCGGCTGAACTCGTCGCGTTAGAAACTTCTACGGTCGCGGAGTCTGCCAGCGCGGGTATTCCAGCGAGAGCCAGCGATGCAGTCGCTGCACCTTTCAATAAATCGCGGCGGGAAATCCTGTCCATGATCGAGGTACCTTTCAGTCGTCGGGTGAAGAAGCAGTCAGCCTTTTAACAACACATACGTGCTATAGCTTTCCTGGTCGATGTTCATAAACGGACGCATCGTCACAGTGCTGCCATCGGCTGCAGTCGCCAGCCAATCCCCTTTTGCATTTTGAGCTGGCTTTGCTTGCAGCAGCCCGTTCTTATCGAAGGTCCGCTGCGAATCGGCAACTGCGAGGAGGGTCAGCGGGCCCTGCATCAACGCGACGAGATTAGGGTGATTAGCATCCACAGTTTCGAGGCGCAGAGGCATGGGCAATTCCAACTCGACTCGATCGCCATCTTTCCACGTACGGCGAATGGCTGCGACACTACCGGGTTGCACAGAGTCCAAAACACGTTTTCCGTTGACCGAAAGGATCGGATCGGATGCTGCCCAGCTGGGAATGCGGAGATACAGAGTGTAGTCTCTGCCCTGTGAGCCAGACACCTGGATTTGGATCTTGTTGTCGAAAGGGTATTGCGTTTCCTGCTTCAGTCCGTAGTGGCCATTGGCATCACTCCACTGCAATCTGGAAGGGGTGTAGAGGTTGACGTAGACGCCGTCAGTGGAGCGCAAATAGGTGCTGATGTGGTAGTCCGCTGCCAGTTGAGGGAATGTTCCAGAACAACACGGCCACTTGTCGCGATACCAAACTTTTTTGCCCGTTGTGGCGTAATCTGAATAGTAGAACGAAGTGCCGTCTGGCTGGATGGGCCATGCGCCTAGAATCGTGTTGTAGAGCACGCGCTCCATGCTGTCGCCGTATTTGGCATCCTTAGTGACGCGCAGCAAGTAACGAGTAATCTTGAAGTGTCCATAGGCACCGCAGGGCGTCTCGAAGCTCGCATGGGTCGACGAGAGACTGTCGCCAAGCTGACCGCGGCCTGGCTCTCCAAAAGACTCGTCTGGACCCCAACCCCCCGTGACGAAGCTCTGCGTCTTCACCAGCATGTCAAAACCATTTGTGGCCGCACGCAAGTGCTTTTCGCTGCCCAGAGTGATGTAGGCCTGCATCGCGGAACTGAAGGCATTCACGTGGCTGTAAGCGTGCTCGAAGGGAAGGACGTTATTGCCTTCGGCTAGAGGGGTAAAGTACGTATCGTCCTCTAGGTATTGTTTCGCCATATCGCGATAGAACGTTTTATTGCTCCGCTGATAGGCGAGGAACAAATTCTCCGGCAGCGTATAGGTCTCATCCCACGTGTCCGAAGAGTCTTTGTGAGGGCGTGATCTCTGCTCTTGACGTGATAAAGCCTTCTCTGGTAGATAAGCAACGATTGCGCGTGTCAGCTTCTCATGAACATCCATCGCCATTGGGTCGTGAGCGAATTCATACGCGTCGATCAGACCGCAGGACGTCTTGTCATAGGTATAGGCAGGAAGTCGATAACCAGCGAAGAATTTGGCCTTGGCGTCGAGCGTTTCCGCGTAACCCTTCACCAACCGGTTGATCTTGGCCCGCGTAGGCTCCGATCCCGTGACTGCATAAGCGCGCGCCAGCCCGGAGAGGTACTGCCCGAAACCGTGCCCGGCAATGAAACCGTGGAAGTCACCACGCTCTAAACTGAATCCAGTCAGATCGTACCATCCTCCCATGTCTTCCCCAGGCGCAGGCAGGCCAGCGACTTGCCGAAAGACTTTGAGCAGACGATCGTCGTCCAGGTTGAGGAAGCGGTCATGGTTCTGCTCAAACTGTAGTTTCATAGGACCGTCCAGCAATTCCACATCGGAGTAGGCAAACGTGGAAAGCGGAGTGTTGATGGCAACAGTGCCGCGGGCCTCAGCGGCCCAAGAAGGGATGGAAGATGCAGCATAGACCGCAACGCCGCTTGCAGCAGCGGTTTGGAGAAAAGCTCTACGGCTTAGTCCAGCCATACGAAACCTCCAGACGATAGCAAACGTTTACTATTTACGCGTAGCTTCTTCCGACCAAGGCTTTTTGTCAACTGGGGGTTACGATCTTGGAAGCAAAGTCGACTATGCCGCAATCTCTGGTTTCAGTGCGTTCTCAATCTCGGCGATGTCATTCTGAGTTAAGCGGAACTCGGCTGCCCCGATGACGCCAGAGAGTTGCGACCTGCTAGGGAAGCCGACAATCGCACCAGTAACCGCCGGTTCCCGCAGTGTCCAGGCGATTGCAACTTCTCCCGGAGTGCGGCTGTATTTCGCTCCGATTTCACGCAGGTGCTCGACGAGTTTCAGATTTCGAGAGAGCAGAGGCTCGCGGAAGTTGGGGAGATTCCTACGCCAATCGTCGGCAGTGAAGTTCGCGACCCTATCCCGCGTCATGGCTCCCGTGAGCAACCCGGCAGACATTGGCGAATAAACATAAGGCGGTTGCAACGAAGTAATCGGTGCAATGGATTGAGCTCTCCGCATTTGCAACACGCTGAAGTTGGAAACCCCAATGTGCCTGACTTTCCCTTCTTCTTTAAGATGGGCCAGCTCGGTCCAGCCTTCTTCGACGTCGGCGTGCGGTTTCAGGCCAGTGAATCTGATAGAGATCGATGACGTCAGTCCGCAGCCGGCGGAGGCTGTCCCCGCACTCTCGGCGTACGGAACTTGCCTTCAGCGATGCACCGATTTTTCCGTCTTTATCCCCCACGCGCTCGCACTTGGTGAACACAAACGGACGCGGTACTCGGCCTCGGATAGCCAGGGCGACGATCTCTTCCGAGTGACCAAGTCCGTAGAGCGCGGCCGTATCGATCCAGTTAAGACCGTGGTCCAGAGCGGCCTGAATAGCGGGAATAGAATCCCGGTCGCTCTGTGGGCCCATGCTCCCGTCCCATCCGCCGCCACCCCTGGCCCACGCACCAACGCCGATCGGGGTAATGTGGAGATCGCTATTCCCAGTTGACGTGTTTGCATTCTCGGTCACCTTTAAGCTTCATTCCATCCAGAGCGCGCTGGCATTATACGTAAACGCTTACTCCGTCGTTTCTTGATTCGCGCCATGACTTCGCCGATGTGCGGTGATCACCAGTTTTGCGAGTCCCTCGAGCGGAAGCAATGATCCGTTCTCACTGCGGGCTGGAGAAATCTGCGAAGCCGACGCGCACGATTGTAGGTGGGCCAAGGCGTTGGCCATTCTGCGGCTCTGTATCTTGCGCAGGCATAGCTTCGGTCCAGATGCCGTATACCTTGCGGTTGTACGCCGTCAGCCAAGTGTAATCACCCAGGAATACTGGCCTTTGGGATTCAAATGGAGTTTCCGCCCAAGCGTAGTTGATAAATGTTTTTCCTCCGTCGGTTGAGCGTGCCAGCGTGAAGCCGGTCTTGCGATTTGTGGGGTCTTCGCGGCGATCATAGAACTGAACGTACACATCGCCTGAAGCGGGGTCGACGACCATCCACTGAAAAAACTGGTCGATGCCGTTGTGAACAGGGTCATTGTTGATGCGAACCGGCTTGGACCAGGTACGGCCGCTGTCTGCCGAGGACGCGCAAAATACATCGACGTCGCCGTTGTGGAAATCGCTCCAAGCCACATACAGCGGCGGCACCGTATGTTTTCCTTCCGCCTTGCCCACGCCGATCTGCGGGAACCCCATGGCGCGAGCTACACCGGGGATGCCGCCGGCGCCACCGAAATAAGGAGGCGCAACATCAATGACGGAGCGTGAGGGTGTGAAAGTTTTGCCGCCGTCATGCGACTGAGCGAATGCGATTGTGCTGCCGTCGTTCCAAACGGCGTAGATGGTCCCATCGGCTCCGACGACTCCCACAAATCCAACCAGGCCTCCGTTATCGTCACGCGGCAAGCCGGCATGCGTACTAATGCGAATTGGCGAAATAAACGTCTTTCCGCCGTCAGTGGAACGCGCGAATAAGATGATCGACTGCTCGAGTTGCCATTCGATCCAGCCGACATATACGTTTCCGGCGTAAGGACTGTGAGGCTGGGCATCGGCGAAGACTCGCGGCATATCCTCAGCGTGTACATCTGGCTCATTTCCCTGGTAAGACTTCACGGCCACGGCATCCTTGTCCCAGGTCTTCCCTCCATCAAGAGAACGACGCACGAAGATGCCGTTTCGACCAGCGCCATGACCCCAATAGGACGCGCTGCCGAGTTTGTCGAAATGAAGAGTGGCGAGAAAGACGTGCCCGCGATTGGCGAACGCAACCGATACATCACCGCCGCCTCGCCAGCCTTCGACCGGTGGCAGTTCGGCGGGCGTGAATGTCTGTCCGCCATCGGTGGAGTAGGCAATGGATGCCGGCTGAAATGTGGCCACCACCTGATTTGGATCGCTGGGGTTCACCGCAATCGAGGGTTCATTGCCGCGAACCTCGGGCGGTGACACAGTCACGGTGTGACGGTGCGGGGCTGGAGGGAGCGAGGACTGCGCCAGCCCAACTGAACTAATCAACAACAGGCCGATGAGACCGAGTCTTGATTGCATGAATCCTTTTCCGTGAAACGAAAATGCGGAATCTAGGATCGTCAGTGTCGGATATTGTATATAACATATGTTCTGAAAGAAATCCTACTGTTCGGAGTCGAGGACAGAACGGAGGTCGTGTGAGCAGACGCAGGCAGCGTTTCTGGCGGTTTCAGATCGTGGTTTTATGCGGACTTTTCTTCCTTCCCGTGTATTCGACTTTCTCGCGGGCACAAGAGGATGAACGGGTCGAGCAGGGGCATCCAATCGGAAAGATCTCGAGTCAAGGCAACCTCATTGTGATGGAGTTGAACGCGGACGCGCTGGGAAAAGCGAACCTCTTCGATCTCGCGGGACGGACGTTGCGCTTTCTCCCGGAAGGCGCCCGTTACCGAGTGGAGAATGAAGCGCTGACTTGGGATTCAGACTTCGGCTCTGAAATGAAAGGAGCGGATGTTACGCTTCGCCAGTTTGCGTTTCCCTTCTCCGGTCAGCGCTGGAACTCGTTCCATGTGGGCAAGACGGGATCGATTCGCTTTGGCGAACCGGAAAAAGATGACAGCCCTTTTCCGCGCGGCCCGGGTGATGGAGGGGTCTCGATTGGCCGGTTCGATCAATTGGCGGAGGCGGCAGCGAGGGTAAACGACAGCGCGCCGGCAATTTGCGTCTTCCTGAAACCACGCATGTCGGGCCCGCATTACGTGAAAGAACTGCCAGATCGCGTGGTCATCACTTGGGATCTCACGGAACCATTCGGCAATATTCAAGATTTCACATGGTTCAAGACCACCAATCTTTTTCAGGCAGTACTGCATCGCGACGGATCGATTGAGATGTCCTATAAGGAACTGGCCGCGAAAGATGCAATCGTTGGCGTTTACTCTGTGCCTGCAGGCGCAGAAAAGCCGTTAGCGGACATTAGCGGCGAGCCGCATCCCGCAGTGGCCGCACACCTGGATGTTCGGAAACTCAAGCTCTCCGTGATCGACGGCGCAGTACTGAAAGTGACATTCGAAACGGGCGGGCCAGTCCTGGCGGAAGGCGATTCGACATTGGATGGGGTGACGTATCGAGTGGTCTTTGATGCGCCATCGAAGTCAGGCACGAGCGTTGATCGGGCGGATTCGACATTCTCGTGGACGGCGCGAGGAATCGCGTGGCGGGGCCGTCCATCACGGTATATAGCCTTCGGATCCGGCGTCTCACGGAGAGTAAAAGCGACTGGAAATTCGATTACGCTGCAAGGGATACTGCCGCCAGAGTTTCACGGAGGCGAAGACGTCGCCATCTCGGCCGAGGTGGCTGCACGGGGAAACCCAAAACCGGAACGGATCGCGTCGCACGTGATTCGGCTGATGGCGATTCGCAATCCAGAGGTTCACCTTTCTTCGCTCACGCGCAAGGATGATGCGTTCGCCGTTGTGTACGAATCGTTCCACTATCTGGCTTTGCCGCGGCCTCAGGATCTGTCATGTACCGTGATCAAAGCCCTGGGTGACAAGTTTGATTTTCTACCTTACTACTCGGACTTTCGCATTGATAACCAGGAGGCGGGAACTCCCAGCGACGGGCCCAAGGGCGGAAACGTATTGGGCACCGGGGAAAATCAGCATGACTTGCAAAGCTACTGCACGGAAGGCCGGCTCCAATGGGGGTACGTGCAACCGGTGTATGTGGGCTCGAACCAGATGCAGGAGCGTCCACCAGAGGGAGCGCCAGTCGGGAGCGATCACGATATAACTTTTTACGCTCACCAACTCGCGGAAAGCTCACCGGATCGAAAGATTCTTCCTTATAACTATGCGATGTCGCAGATGGGGCACGAGATGGGGCATCGTTGGTCCGCATTTGTGTCGGCAAAGGTCAATGGCGAAAGCATACAGCTCGGCCCGGTTCATTGGGCTCGAGGGTTGCAGGCTCCGGTTGCATTCCCGTATCAGCGGCCGACGGAGGCCTCGGCGATGGGAGGCGGAGTCTGGCAGGATAACTTCGATGGAACGTTTACGCAGCTTGATGACGACTACTATGTGCCGGCAACGGGTTATTCCTATCTCGATCTATACCTGATGGGCCTGATTTCTCCAGCCGAGGTGCCTGATTTTTTTCTGTTGAGAAATCTTGTATTGGTGGGGAAAGACCCGAACGGGCATCCGATATTCAAAGCGGACCGAACGAAAGTGACGATTCAAGATGTAATCGCCGCGGAAGGGCCGCGCGTGCCAGACGTGGATCACTCCCAGAGGAATTTCAACACCGGGTTCGTTGTGGTGGTCGAGCATGGACAGAAACCGAGCCAGGAGTTACTGGAGCGGACGAATGCGATTCGGGAGCGCTGGATCGATTACTGGTGGACGACTACCGGACATCGTGCGTCCATGACGGCGAATCTGCAGTAAGCGTAAAGGCGGCCGGGCTTATTCCTTCGCGACGTTGACATAATAGAGGTCAGTCGCCACGTCGAAATCATCTTTATGGAGCGACGTCGGCATGGTCTGCCAGTCGGTGGTTGCAGTAATGATTTGCCCGCGATCTTTCTTACCGACGCGAACTGGCATCTGAAAGGCCGGTTCGTCCACTTTCCATCGATAAGAGACCGTGTCCTTGTTCTCGTCGAACTTTAGCTCCAGGGTTGGAATCGCGGTGTGGCCCAGATACTGATTGAAGATCGGTGTCAGGTTCATTCCGGTGTGCTGGTCGAAGTGCTGCACCACGTCCTCGGTCATGATGTTCTGATACTTGAAATGCTGGTAGAAGTCGTGGAGAAGCTTCCACCGGCGGCGGTCATCATTCACTACGCTGCGAAGCGTATTGATGAAGAGCACGCCCTTGAAATACTGGTCCGCCGGCGGCTCACCATTCACGCCGCGTGCGGTGATAATAGGTTGGTCATTCTTCACCTCCGACTTGTGTCCGTTCAGATACCTCACCGCATCGTCGTGACCGTACACTCTCGTGAATGATGATGAAGTCGAAGCGCGGGCTGATGCCGACGCCTGTCCAGTCGCGCTCAAGGTAGCCGTTGGCGAAATGATTGTTGTAGGTGACTGCGCTCTGGTGTTCCATTCCTGAATACGGCACCTCCATCAACTTGTAACCGTCTTTTTTGAATGGATACTCTCCGAAATAGTGCTGGAAAGCTTCCAGCATCCCTTTGGCTTGAACGAACTGTTTTTTGGCTTTGTTGAGATCCTCGGGCAACGCGTAAGAATCCAGCGGGAAATTGCCAAGGCGATCAGAGAAGTGCTGGTAGTTGCCGATGTTGACGGAGACGTCGTAGTTGTTGACGGGATTATGCACGAACCCGCCCCAGCGCGTATAGCCATCCCCGAGATCGGTTGCTGGCGCCGAAACTACAACTGAACCAAGCGGCCGCAGCATGGAACGTATGTCAGGCTTAGGAAGGGGCTTGCGGTTAGGATCGGCGTGATCAATGCGCGCGTTGACCCACGATCCTTCTTCGGCGACCTGAGCAAACAGGCGAGCTGAGCGCAGGTGCGTGACGTTTCGCCTTGCAGACGAGCCCGCGGAAGGGCCGTTTCCTGAGCCGCGCGTTCAATGATCTCTTCGGTGATCCCGTCAATCTTGTCAGCAATCCTGCGCAGGAGGGCGCCCCTGTCGCAACCGCAGGCGCGCGCCGGTAGACATCGAAAGCATCTGCCGCAAGGCGAACCGGAAGATCTACTTCTTCATTGTTTGCGGGAATAGAGCCAGGCTGCAAATGCTTGCCGGAATGTAGGATCGGTTGCGTAGAGAGGTTCTCCGGTTCCAGCACCTTCGCGGAATTCGATCAACGACCCGGCCTGACAGTTTTGCCACTGACGCCAACATATTTCACTTCCTGTTCGGCGATGCATACGCACCCACGAATTGCGGCCGGGATTGTAGTGCATCGCAGATAATTTTTCCCGTCTGCTCCAGTTCGCTTCCAACCAACTCGAGCCGCGGCGGCCGGACGCGGGCATTCCCGATACCGACCTCGGCCTGCACTAATTTGATGAGCTGAACAAAGTTTGGAACCGTATCCATACGAAGGAGTGGAAGGAACCAGCGATACAACTCGAAAGCCTTATCGCTCTCACCGTTGATTCCGCAGTGGAACAACTCTACAGATTCGCGAGGCAAGGCATTGGCCAGGCCGGCGATCCATCCCGTGGCTCCGACGCCGATCGCTTCCAGCACGGCGTCATCCACTCCAACGGATATCTCCAGGCGACGGTCCAAGAGCGCTCGGATGGCAGAGACCCGGCGGGCGTCGGTGCTGGATTCTTTCACTGCTTCGAGGTTGGGATGGTCATCTGCCAATTCGCCGATCTGCTCAGGGAGAAAGTCAGTCCCATATGCAATGGGATTGTTATAGAGCATGCAGGAAAGTGGAGCTGCATTGAACACAGCTGCAACATGCGCCTTCATCTCGCGCCAACTTCCCTGATACACGTAGGGGGGCAAGACCATCAAGCCGTCGCAACCTAGATCGGTGGCGGCTTTCGCCACGGCGACAGCCTCGGAGGTCGTGAGGGCCGAAATCGAGGCGACGACGGGTCCGCGGCCTTGCACCGCGTCCACGCAGGTACGCAGGATCTGCAACTTCTCGTCAAATGAGAGGGTCGCACCTTCGCCGAGCGATCCTAGCGCGACGATTCCGGTGCAGCCGTTATCAAGCAGCCAGCGGCAGTGTGTGGCCATGAAGTCATAGTCAATGGTAAGATCCGCTCGAAAACATGTAGTGATGGCGGGCATCACACCTTTCCAGTTCATCCCAGTCCTCCTACTTCGGCGTGTAGTCCGGCAGCGTGGCGTCTGGCAAACCGGCCAGGCGTTCCACGCTCACGGTGAATACCGGTGGCCGAACCGAATCGGGGCACCGTAGAAAAAAATCTTGCGCGGCTGGGCCGCGATCTTTTTTCTAGCATGCCATATCTGTCGTGCAACTTGGTGGATCTCCAAGAAAGCCACTGCTCGAGCTATTGGCAGCAAACAACGCCAGCGAGACCTCTCTTCGACAGTTAAAAGCCTTGCCGTATTCTATGGATACAATATGCAGTCGTCAAACGTCAGTTCCAGCGGCCCGGTGATGGCATGTAGAAATCCTGTGATAGCAATCACATACAAGCTATCGCATATTGTATCCAATAGCCACGTGTACTTTGGCTCGATGACCGGAGCGACGCCGGATGGACGCAAAGCTCGACAGCCGCTCTCCGACGGCATCTCGCCGGCGCAGGGCGCTGACCGGCACGGATCGACAGCAGTCATCAAGTCCGCAGCCAAAATGGATCACCTGCGGACTGGTGGAACTCTTCTAAACCAGAAGTTCACTCCACGGCTGGTAAAGGGCGAAGACGGGCTCAATAAAGTTGCCCAACTCGTCCGCACGTACTTCCGGCTGGATGGCCACCACATCCAATTCAATGTGGTGACCGCGGCTACGCTGAAAGCATCACAGGCGGAACCTGAGAAGTATCGCGACCTGATCGTACGCGTGGCAGGCTATAGCGACTACTTTTGCGATCGCACGCGTGGGTTGCAAGACGGAATTATCGCCCGCACCGGGCATGAGTCCTTCGTTGGTGCGATTCCAGAACTTGGGGAAGCTTGAGCGCGACTTCTAAGGCCCATCGGGTGGGCGTGGCTTATGGATTCAAGGCCAGGTCCACCCATGTCGTCTTGTCGCCCAGCGGGACGATCCATGCGCCTCTCTCGGACTTGTACGCGTTCGCTAGGCGGTATGTCCCCTTCCCCAATTTTGCCGGTTGCTCAATATGCAGGCGCGCCGACGGTGTAAATGACGTAGCAGGAGCGAAGCCCAGACGCACTGCTCCGGTCTTTGGTTGCAACTCGACAGATTCGAAATTTCCAGAATCCAGCGTAAGCCACAGGCCCAGAGGCGCCACATAAACTCGGGAGCGGAAGGAATCACGGGGCGTGATCTTGACGACGTCGCCTTCAGACTTGATATTGCCACCAAATGCAAGCCATCCGAACTGGGGATGATTGACGACGTAGGTTGCCGTGTTCCATGCGTACCCAAAAAAATTGGGACCGTAATCGCCTGACAGCGGATCTGGTTTGAGCATGTCGGGAAATGCGTGAAACGCAGCCGATGCGAAACCCGCTTCGTCGACGTCGGTGAGAGGACCCATGGTTCCACCGTAGCCGACGCGCAGCAGATAAAAGTCGTCGGGATGTTCCCGATATTCAGAAAGCAGAGGAATCGCGTTGATCCCCGAGCCGTAGTGGTGGAGTTGGCGCTCGAGCCGACGATATTTGGCAGCAAAAATAAAATCCCAATAGCGGCGGGCACTCCCGTTGTAACCCCAGTGCGGGACTGTAGGATCGTAGCCGAGGATCGCATTCAGGGTCACTTCAGCCTTGTCTCGATAACCGAAATACATAGTCCAGGCGTAGACTTCTTCCTGGCCCGTCGAATCCCAAGGCATCTCGCTGCCGAATGGATAAGCTTCCGTGCTCCAGTGTTCGGCACGCGCTCGCATCTTCGCTTCCAGGTCGTCGGCCTGTTGCTTCATTCCCTCACGTTTGAGATCCATAAGAATCTGGAGAAAGATATCTCCCTCCATCTGACCGAAGGCTGCATAGCCCTCGGCAAATTTGGTCATCGCGATAGAAGTTTCGTAGGCATGCGTAAGGTACCAATCCCAAGGATGAGCCGTCACTAAACCGTCGTAGTTGCGCGCCAGGTGATACAGCACCCAGTACGCCGCGGCCACATGCGGATAGTCGAAGGAACGGTCCACCTGTTCCGAAGCTTTTTTGTTCCAACTGGTCCACGATTTCCAATCGAGGTCGTTGCGATAGGATCCTGGCGGCATTTCGTCGGGCTCGTAGTAGAACAAGCTTTTCCGCACACCGTACTGCTGAACGCCGTCTTTGTATTGCAATCCGCCCCACACGACTTGATCGACGAATTGCTCCATCTTTTCGACTTCTTCTTTGTTCGGTTGAACCCACTCCTTCATGACGGCCGCGAGCCATGCTCCACCTCCGCCCTCATCTCCTAAACCGGCAATCCATACGCGGCTGTCTTGCATCACGATCTGATTAAGCTCGCGATCGTAAGTCATAACCGAAGGGCTGCGATGGAAGGGATCCTTGGCATCCACAAACCATTGCCTGTTGGTGAGAAAGTGGCCCATATCCGCGACGGCCTGGGAGGCTGGCTTGATCACGAAGTATTGGATGGTTTGCACGGAGCCGTCGTCGAAGGTGACGATAAGACGCGAGCGGCCCCAGGCCTGGCCTTTCAGGGTGAAGGCGTTCCAGCCAGCAAGGAATCCGTTGTCGCTGATCGAGATTGCGCCTTCCGGGTTGGTACTTATCGATTTCACGGTCTTTGGCGAATTCAGAAACAGCCGCGCGTCGATATCCATTGGGAGGATGTAACCGGGAACGCCGACCGCAACGGGCCTCCTGTTCTCCACCAGAGTTTTTTCGATGTCGCGAATCGAATCGGAGAGCAAAAACGTGAGCCCATAGGTTTTTGACTCTCCGGGCGCCAGATTCAGGGCTGTCGGAGGACTCCAAGGTTGCGCCGCTTTCCACTCATTTTCGGCGTAAGCCTGGCTATGAACCATCCACTCGTAAAATCCCTCGAAGGTGATTCCGCGAGGCGTCGGATCGGTGAATACCGGCTTCGCACCCATGCGCCCGCCGCGATCGAGGATCGGATTGTAGGCTTCGAACGGCGTCCTGCCATCAGGAACGACTAGCAGAGCCGGGCCGTGGCCGCTCAAGCGCGTGACCTGCAAATACCCGGCATCTTCCCCAATGTAAGGATCGTAGAAAGAGCATTTGGCATGCGCCTCGTCGAGAGAGCGATCATTGAGGACGTTGTTGAAGATCATCGGGATGCCGAGCGCTCCGATCTGTACGGACTCTGACAACTTGTTTTTCAGAGTAAAACGAAGGACGAGTTTCCCAGACTCAAGCGCCCAAGTGCGAATAACTTGAAGCGGGATATCTGTGGGCAGAGCTGGCGCGAGATCCGCGGCCGCGAGGACACCTTTTGAGACTGGCAAGGGCAATACTGGATGGCGCTTTGCTGCTGTGGAATAGTTCTTCCAGTCGCCCGAGGTTCCTGTGCGCAGACGCAGCGTGAGATCGCCCAGGTGGAAGTAGCCATCTTTGGAGCGCACGACTAGCAAATCTCCAGGAGTGAAATCGAAGTCGCCCGCCCCCTTCGGATTGAGAGCGGCAACTGTCTGCGAAGAACGAACCAGCGTCAACTTGAAATCAGGAGTATCGAAATCCTGTATCCCCTGACTAAGCATTGGGCCGGGAGTCGGAGGCTCCTTCTTTTTCTCCGCTTGCGCAGTTGACACGTTCGGGAGCGATAAAAAGGAGAGGAAGCAAATCGCGACGATGACAGCCTTTATAAAAGAGGAAGAGGATGATGGTCTCACTGGGATGACTCCGGTTGTATTTTGCCGGCGGGGGAACACGGGCGATTCTAGCAAAGCGGGAGGCAATAGCGTATACAATATGCAATCTCTAAATCTGCTTTCACGAGGGAACGCCGATTTCAATCAAATCCACCGATCTGTCGCACGGCCGTGAATCGGCTCACTCACCGAGTTTGCAATTCTCCCGGGGTCTGAACCTGTTTGACTCAACGATGGTTGTGGTGGGAGCGATGATCGGCTCCGGCATCTTTATTGTTCCCGCTGAAATGGCCCGCCATTTGGGGAGCGCAGGCTGGCTCTTGGTGGCGTGGGCTGTAGCCGGAGTGCTGACGATTGCAGGGGCGCTGTGCTACGGAGAACTCTCCGGCATGATGCCGCATGCCGGCGGCATGTACATCTACTTGCGCGAAGCATACTCGCCACTGTGGGGCTTTCTTTATGGATGGACTCTGTTCTCGGTCATCGAAACGGGAACGATCGCGGCGGTCGCAGTTGCCTTTGCGCGTTTTTCCGGCGTACTTTGGCCGCATATTTCTGAAGAACAATATCTGATTCCGCCGATTCGCCTATCGACCCATTACGCCGTGTCACTTTCAACGGCGCAATTGCTGGCCATCGGGGTCATTGTCCTGCTGACGCTCGGAAATTCCTTGGGACTGCGCTACGGAAAAATTATCCAGAACATTTTCACGGTCGCCAAGACAGGAGCGCTGGCCGGCTTGATTGTCCTGGGGATTCTCTACGGACGCAACGCCGCGGCGCTCTCGGCTAATTTCGTGAGCCCTTGGCATCCACGCAACGTGGATACTCTTGCCAGCGGACTGGATGCGACTGCCGCCTTTGGATTGTTCGTGGCTATCTGCCTGAGTCAGACGGGTTCGCTGTTTTCGGCCGATTCGTGGCATAACATTGCCTTTGCCGCGGCGGAAGTGAAAAAAGCGGAACGCAACGTAACGCTGGCGATGGTGGTGGGCGCTGCCATTGTGATCGCTCTTTATATCCTGGCGAACGTGGCTTACCTGGTCACTCTTCCGCTGGGGGCGATCCAGAACGCTCCGGCGGATCGAGTCGGAACGGCTACTCTGCAGGCCGTCTTTCCCCGGGCAGGCTCGAGCGTAATGGCGGCCGCCATCATGATCTCGACATTCGGCACGATCAACGCTCTCACTCTCACAGGCGCACGCGTCTACTATGCGATGGCTCGCCAAAGGCTGTTCTTCACTTTTGCCGGCAAACTCAACGCCGCGGGCGTACCAGCTTCGTCTTTAGCGTTACAGGGCTTGTGGGCCATGGTGTTGGTTTTGCCACGTGTATATGTACCGGCGACCAATTCATGGGGAAATCTCTACAGCAACTTGCTTGAGTATGTGATCTCGGCAGCTTTGATTTTCTATGTGCTGACCGTTGCCGGAGTGTTCCGCCTGCGAGTGTCGAGACCGAATGCGCCACGTCCATATCGCACGTTGGGATATCCGTTCGTGCCGGCGTTCTACATCCTGTTGGCGACGATCATTCTTGTAGTGTTGTTCGCCTATCGTCCTTCGACCACGTGGCCCGGGCTGTTGATCGTGTTTCTTGGGATCCCGGTTTATTTCTCGATCCGCTGGACATCGCGCATTTCACCTGAAGATACAAGTCTTCTGGAAGCGGAATGAGTCTTGACGAAACGCATTGGAGGACGCAGATGCACTTAATCGGACGACCTGGCACGTGGGACTATGGCCGCTTATCTCAGCGAGTGGTCATCGCCTTCGCGATTTTTATTCTCGGGTCGACATGCGCTTATACCCAATCTCCAGCGCTGACGGATCTGTTGCACAGGGAGTTCGTCGCCAGGGATTTTGCGGCAAAGTCGTTTGGACCTGCCCGCTGGTTGAATGAGGGAGCGTCTTACACAACTCTGGAGCCCTCGGCCACCGCTAAAGAGGCGCAAGACATTGTTCGCTACGACACGGCCAAAGGCACGCGGGAAGTTCTGGTTCCCGCATCGCAGCTCGCACCACCCGGAAGCGATAAACCTCTTGCGATCGATGATTACTCGCTGTCGGGGAACATGAACCGCGTCCTGATCTTCACGAACTCCAAACGTGTTTGGCGCGAGAACACGCGCGGCGATTACTGGGTGCTGGATAGAAAATCTGGGGCGTTGCACAAATTGGGAGGGGGCGGACCGCCGTCCTCACTGATGTTCGCGAAGTTATCTCCGGACGGCTCCAAGGTGGCCTACGTACGGTTCAACAATATCTTCGTTGAGGACGCTGAGACTGGAGTGCCAGCGCGGCTGACCGAGGATGGGTCAGAGAAGATCGTGAATGGAACTGCAGACTGGGTCTACGAGGAGGAGTTTTTCCTTCGCGACGGATTCCGATGGAGTCCCGATGGCCAGCGAATCGCATACTGGCAATTCGACACAACCAAGGTCAAGAACTTTCCTCTCGTCTACGATACGGGAGCACCTTACAAAATTCAGAGCGGCATTCCTTATCCAGAACTCGGCCCTTATCCCACAGTCCGGCAGATACCTTACCCGCTGCCTGGAACCCAGAATTCTTCGGTTCGTGTAGGTGTGGTGCCCTCGATTGGCGGGAAAACGCAGTGGATGCAAGTTCCCGGTTATCCGAATGACAACTACATTGCGTGCATGGAGTGGGCTGGGGATTCGAATACTCTGGTTCTTCAGCATCTCAATCGCTTGCAAAATGTAAACGACGTATTGCTTGCGGATGTGAAGACGGGAGCCGTGCATTCGGTCCATCAAGATCGGGACGCGACCTGGGTAGACGTAGTGGACCATCTGAAATGGATTCATGACGGCAAAGAATTCTTGTGGATCAATGAACAAGATGGGTGGCGGCACGCTTACCTGATCTCGCGAGACGGAAAGCAGACGCACCTGTTAACGCCGGGTGACTTCGACGTGATCTCGATTGTCGGGATCGATCCCGGTGAGGAATGGCTTTATTACCTGGCATCTCCCGAGAACGCGACCCAACAATATCTGTACCGCATAAGGCTCGATGGCAAAGGCAAGCCTACGCGACTGACACCTGCGAATCAGCCGGGATTCCACTCGTACACCGTTTCACCCGATCTGCGTTGGGCCATCCACACGTACTCGACGTTCGACACGCCGCCGGTCACGGACCTAGTACGACTGCCAGAGCATGCGGTGGAGCGGACTCTGGAAGACAATGCAAAGGTGCGGGCCAATGTCAAAGACTTGATTTCGACGCCAACGGAGTTTCTGCGCGTGGATATCGGTGAGGGCGTGACTCTGGACGGCTGGATGATGAAGCCACCAGAGTTGGACGCCAACAAGAAGTATCCGGTTCTCGTCTACGTGTATGGCGAACCCGCCGCACAGACCGTCGTTGATCGCTGGGATGGGTGGAACGGCATCTATCATCGCGCTCTGGTACGGGAGGGCTATATTGTTGTCAGTTTCGATAATCGCGGGACACCGGCTCCAAAGGGAAACGCATGGCGCAAAATCGTGTATGGCAGTGTCGGCGTCCTCTCGTCCAAAGAACAGGCTTTGGCTCTGCAAGCATTGGAGCGAACGCACCCTTATATTGATTCCACGAGAGTCGCAGTCTGGGGACGCAGCGGAGGCGCGTCGAATACGCTGAATCTGATGTTTCGGCATCCCGAGATTTACAACGTCGGCATGGCTGTCGCTCCGGTACCAGACCAGCGCCTGTACGACAGTATTTATCAGGAACGCTATATGGGGTTACCGCAACAGAATGCCGATGGCTACAAGGCGGGCTCTCCTATTAACTTCGCAGAAGGGTTGCAGGGGAAGCTATTGCTGGTGCACGGCTCCGGAGATGACAATGTGCATTATCAAGGAACAGAGTTACTGGTAAACCGGCTCATCGAATTGGGCAAACCTTTTGACTTTATGACCTACCCAGGACGCACCCATGAAATCACCGAAGGCTCTGGAACGGCGTATCACCTTTATAGTTTGCTAGCTCGGTATTTAGAACAAAATGTTCCTGCGGCAGCCAAATAACATGCTTGTTGGATACAATAAGTTGCGAAGGGAACAGTCGGGCGGGTTCCTTCAACAAAAATGTCCTTAGAGCCAGTACCCACTACAGCTATCCCGCGGCAATCGCTGACCTCGGCGGTAGCCGACAAGTTGCGCGATCAAATCATCCGTGGAGAAATCCCGGAAGGTGCTCAACTCCGCCAGGATGCGATTGCGAATCAGTATCACGTGAGCCGTATCCCGGTTCGCGAAGCTCTCCGGCAATTGGACGCTGAGGGGCTTATTGCGATCGTTCCCAACCGCGGCGCAGTTGTGCCAGCGCTTTCTCCTGACGATATTGAAGAACTCTTCTCGATCCGAACCTTGCTCGAATCCGAGGTACTAAAGCGATCCATTCCCCATCTCACGGAGCAGGACTTTTCAGAGGCCGACGCGATACTACGGAAGTATGTGAGTGAACTCCGCCGGGATGACCACGTCTCTTCCTGGGGAAGGTTGAACTGGGACTTCCATTCCGTCCTTTACAGCCGCGCGGATCAACCGCGATTTTTGGCCATCATCCGCAATGTGAACAACAGCGGCGAACGCTATACGCGTTTGCAGTTGTATCTGACTCACGGCATCAAGCGAGCGAACGAAGAGCACCATCAGATTCTGGATCTATGTCGCCGTCGGGACGTGACCGAAGCCTGCAAGCTGCTTCGCTTCCATATCGAGAATGCCGGCGAGTCGCTGAAGCAAGCGCTGCAGCAAAAGCGGATATCGGCGGAATCTGAATCAACAAACGGACATTGATCGTGAAAGTGCTGCCGAAGTCTGGTGAATCGGCACGAGCGCGGTCACCGGTGCCAATCGAGACAAGTCGATCCGAAGATTCTCGCCCTCGCGTAGTAGCGTCCATCCAGACCTTGGCCTCACCCCGACCCTTGCGCAAACCGCAAATTGCGCGATAGCCTAGTCCCCCTCCCCGCGTTCAATTCGAGTATGAGGAGATCTCAGTGATGGGCTCTTTCGACCGCAAGTCTCGCTCAATCAGCATGCGCAGGCAACTCTGCCACTCTATCGCCTTTGCGGCCCTATTCTTTGGAGGAATGAGCCGTGGGTCGGCGATGGCCGCGAGCGAGCCTGACGGCTATCCCGCGCTGGTCAAGCTTTTTCAGCAATGGCGGGAATTCGAACATCCGGTAATGAAGAATAATGTTCCCGACTACAGCGCAAGCGCGATGGCGGCTAAGGCTGCGGCGTTGCCCCAGTGGCGCAAGCGGCTCGACGAAATTGATTCCCAGTCGTGGCCTATGGAAGAGCAGAACGACTACAAGTTGGTAAAGGCTGAGATGAATGGGCTCGACTTCAACCTGAGGGTGCTCCGTCCCTGGGCGCGCGACCCGTCTTTCTATGTGAATGTCTTCTCATCCCGTACTGACGTTCCGTCGCGCGAAGCTCCCGTTTCTTACCCCGAGATCGAACTCTACACCTATCACTTTCCACTCGACGCCGATGCACAAAACGAGCTGACCACGAAGCTCACTATAATCCCTGCTTTTCTAGCCGAGGCGAAATCGAATCTAACGGCCAGCAATGCGCGCGATCTCTGGGTGTATAGCGAAGAGGGGCTTCGGAATCAGTCCCGCATCTTAGTTTCACTTGAAGCCGGGACACTCACGGTCCGCACGCTGGCCGAACACCAACGTGCCGATCTGTCTGGAGCCACCCAGGAGTTAAGGGCCGCCATAACGAGCGCGCGCAAGGCGACCGACGAATTCGTCGCATGGTTGGAAAAGTTGGCACCTACTAAAACTGGCCTCTCCGGAGTAGGCAAGGAGAACTACACGTGGTTTCAGCAGAATGTTCACTTTATTCCTTACACGTGGGACGAGGAAGTCGCCCTTCTACGCCGCGAACTGGAGCGCGCGCAGTCAGCCTTGCGTCTCGATGAACACCATAACCGTAAGCAGCCCCCCCTGGAGCCGGCCGCGGATGCCGCCGCGTTCGACAAGATGGCGCATGACCGGCTGGACAAGTTCGTCGATTTCCTGGTTAAGCAGGAGATCATTCCGGACAAGCCTTACATCAAATCGGCGCTCGCGGAAGAACTCGGCCACTTCACTCCGGCAGACCAAAGAGTATTCTTCACCCACATCATGCACCGCGAACCTATGGTGCTTCTGTCCCACGATTATCACTGGATCGACCTGGCGCGGATGCGCGGGGAGCCGAATCCAAGCCCGATTCGCCGCCAGGTCCTGCTCTCAAACATCTGGGACAATCGCGCCGAGGGTTTCGCGACGGCCTTCGAAGAGATGATGATGCACCTAGGCCTTTACGACGACAATCCGCGAGCCCGAGAGCTAGTCTGGATCATGCTGGCGAATCGTGCCGCACGCGGCCTTGCCTCGCTCTATGTGCAGGCCAATCAATTTACCCTGGAGCAGGCAGGACAGTTCCAGGCGGAATGGACCCCGCGCGGCTGGGCCAAAGCAAACGACTCGCTCACCGCGTTCGAGCAGTTACTGTATCTCCGCCAGCCGGGCTATGGTAGCTGCTATATCACTGGCAAGATGCTCGTCGACGAACTAATCACAGGCTACGCCCACCAACAGGACGTGGCCGGCAAGCCGTTTGTGCTACGCGATTTCATGGACCGTTTCAACAGCGAGGGCATGATTCCGATTTCCTTGATTGAATCCGAGATGGTTCCCGGTAGTGCACGAGCCTTCGGGCCGCAGCAGCCCTAAGCGGCGCCCATTACCTAGATCTACAGCGCGGCTCGGGACATCGCCGCCCCTCACGGGTTCAAACATCAAGGGAAATTTTGTTTTGGGTCGCCCTGTATTGTATACATTATCCGACGCTTCCCCAATAACGCTCGCCCACCTGCCATGGAGTCCACCTTCTTTCTTTTCGGAGGAGCAATGAGCATCTTCGCGGACCACAAAGTGACACGCCGTTCCCTGCTGCTCTCGACCTGTTGTCTGATTCCAGGCATCCGCCTGTTGAAGGCGCTCGACGTTCCGGCAATGACTGGGAGGGGCTATACCGTAAAGCCGGTGCCGCTTACGGAGGTCGACATTCTCGACGATTTTTGGGCGCCGCGCATGGCGGTGAATCGCGATGTTTCGATATGGCACTGCTTCAAGAAGATGGAGGAGTTCGAAGATTTTGGCAGTCCCAAACTGATTGAAGGGGCTGCCTACATGTTGGCCAAGCGTCCGGATCCCAAGCTTGAAGAATACGTAGATCAAGTGATCGACAAGCTGGTGACGAAGTTGACCCCACGCCTCGCTGATCCTGATAAGGCGGTTCGCGTGCCTGGCCATTTTCTGGAGGCCGCGGTCGCCTACTATGCCGTTACCGGCAAGCCGAAGATGCTCGATGCTGCGCTTGAAGACGGCGAAGTGATTGATGCGAACTTCGGGCCCGGAAAACGAGATTACATCTCCGAACACGAAGGCCAGAAAATCGGATTGCTCGAGCTTTACCGTCAAACCGGCGACGAAAAATATTTGAAGCTTGCCAAATTCTTCATGGATGGACGTGGCAAAGACGGCTATCCGCGCACTGGCGAATATGCGATTGACCGCACCTACGCGCAGGATCACGAACTTGTGGTGAAGCAGGAGGAAGCCGTGGGCCACTGCGTTCGCGCGATGTTCTTATACATCCCTCTCACCGATCTCGCGGCGCTAACGGGAAGGCCGGAGTACCAGGAAGCCGCGGACAAGATATGGGAAGACGTTGTCCATCACAAACTTTATTTGACCGGCAGCATCGGGTCCATTCGTTTTCATGAGCAATTCGGCAGCGCTTATGAGCTTCCCAATCTAAGCGCATGGAATGAGACTTGCGCGGCCTACGGAAATGTTGTGTGGAATCAACGTATGTTCCAAGCGCATCAGGACGCCAAGTACATCGATGTGCTGGAACGGGTTCTTTATAACGGCTTCGCGGATGGAGTTTCGCTCAAAGGAGATCGCTTCTTCTATCAGAATCCTCTGCGCTCCTTTGGCAACTACGAACGCTTCGAGTGGATTGACGTTCCCTGCTGCCCGCCGAATGTAGTGCGCCTCGTGGCTTCCCTGGGGAGCTACATCTATGCGCAGGGCTCCGATTCGGTTTATGTCAACCTTTTCGTTGGCAGCAGTGCAAAGGTGAGCCTTCCCAGTGGAAACATCGTCGCCATTCAACAGGAGACTCGATATCCATGGGAAGGAACCGTGAGCATCCGCCTCGATCCCGAGCGAGCCGAAGCATTCACCATGCTGATCCGGATCCCGGGTTGGGCACGGGACGAGGTTCTTCCTGGCGGCCTCTATGAATACGCCGACAAGGCCGAAGAGAAAGCGACGCTCAACCTTAATGGCCGCCCTTTCGAGTTAACGATAGAACGCGGCTATGCTCGAATCGAACGAAGATGGGCAAAGGGGGATAAGATTCAGCTGCATTTGCCCATGCCCGTGCGACGCGTGAAGGCCAATCCCCACATGCAGGAAGATCGCAGTATGTTGGCTTTGCAACGCGGCCCGCTCGTGTATTGCGCGGAGTGGCCAGACAATAACGGACACGCCTGGAACTTGGTCGTTCCCGACAACGTTAAGTTCGACAGCCAATGGCGTCCTGAAATGCTGAACGGCGTGCAGGTCGTGACCGGCAATGTCGAAGCTCTGCAGCGGGAGGACAACACCAGCGAACTGAAGCAGCAGCTCCACCAGTTGGTGGCGATTCCCTATTTTGCGTGGTCCAATCGGGGGCCGGGAGAGATGGCAGTTTGGATGTCCAGCGAGCCGCAAAAAGCATGGATCTCGCCTTTGCCTCCCGATCCCATCAATGCGGTTCGTTCCTCCGGAGGAGTTCAAAAAGTCTGGACGGGCTACAACGATCAGAACGATGACATCCGCGCCCTGTATGACGGCAAGGACCCGATGAGTTCCGCCGACGAATCTTTCTTGTATTACAGGATGCGTCCCGAACCCGGAACCGCGGCATGGGTTGAATACGAATTCAAATCGCGGGCCAAGGTGTCTTCTGCCCGAGTCTATTGGTTCGACGACCGCCGATTCTGCCGACTACCAACGTCCTGGCGTGTCCTGTATAAGGATGGCGATACCTGGAAGCCAGTGGCGAATATCGAGCCCTACGCCGTGGCCAAGGACAAATTCAATTCAGTAAGTTTTGCACCCGTAACAACGATTGCCGTGCGCCTGGAAGTAGAGCCTGCAACAAAGTTTTATAAAGCCGGCCAGATCGGTCCGCCGGCGGCCATGTTTATTGAGAGAGATACACAATGGCGCGAGTTCGGGCTCCTCGAGTGGCGCGTCTCGTAGAATGAGGGTGGATTGTGCGTTACTCAGCTCGCTCGCACTTGTGAAACCTCTCCAGACCATCTCCCGGCGCGACCTGCTGAAGGGCCTTGGATCCGCAAGCATCGTGCTTGCTACGGAGCGTGGAGGGTGGTCCGCGATCGGGACCAATCCTGTGACGTTTCTCGACGTTGCCGGGCAAGCTGGCATCACTTTTCGACACGACAATGCCGCTTCGCCCGAGAAATACCTGATCGAAACCATGGGCTCGGGTTGCGGCTGGATTGATTACGATCAAAACGGGCTTCTCGACCTGTATCTGGTGAATGGCGCCGCAACGCGTGTGTACACGCCAAAACAGTCATTGAGAAGCGCCCTCTACCGAAACAACGGCGACGGTACTTTTACAGACGTGACAGAAAAGGCGGGTGTCGGTGCGGAAGGTCTGTTCGGCATGGGTGTCGCCGTCGGCGACTATGACAATGACGGCTTCCCGGACCTGCTCGTACTCGGATATGGACGATGCATTCTCTACCACAACAACGGAAACGGCACTTTCAGCGACGTTACTGCGTTCGCAGGTGTGGAAAATTCGGGGCGGTGGGCATCGAGCGCCGCGTGGTTCGACTACGACAACGACGGCAAGCTGGACTTGATCGTCGTCAACTATGTGGATTGGTCCCCGGAGCGCAACTTCTATTGCGGCGAACGTGGGCCCGGCATGCGCAGCTATTGCCATCCAGACGACTTTCACGGACAGCCTTCCACTCTTTATCACAACAACGGCGATGGGACATTCACGGACGTCACCAAGTCCTCCGGAGTTGGCGCGAAAGCAGGCAATGGCCTCGGCGTAGTGACGTTTGACTATGACAACGACGGCTGGCAGGACATTTTTGTTTCCAACGATCACATGCCCAATTACCTGTTCCACAACAATCGCGACGGAACCTTTCGCGAGGTGGGATATCTCGCGGGCGTTTCCGTCAGTGCGGACGGGCAATTCGAAGCCGGGATGGGCACCGATGCCGCCGACACCACCGGCAGCGGCCGCATGGACCTGATCGTCGCGCATCTCGATATGCAGTTGGCGCGCGTCTATCAGAACCTCGGCGACGGAACATTCGAGGATGCCACATTCCGCTCAAAACTCTCTTACGCGACCTATCACATCAGCACATTCGGCGCGCGCTTCATGGATTACGACAACGATGGAGCTCGCGATCTCTTTATGGCGAACGGCCACGTCCTCGACAACATTGAGCGCTACCACACGGACGTCCACTATGAGGAACCGAAGTTGATGTTTCGCAACCAGGGGCACGGCGTTTTTGAGAACGTGAGCCCGAAACTGGGGGCCGATTTCCTGCTTCCGAGGGTGAGCCGAGGGGCAGCAGTCGGCGACTTCGACAATGACGGAGACTTGGATATTCTGGTGAACAATTGCGGCCAGGCACCGCAACTGCTGCGCAACGATGGCGGCAATTCCAATCACTGGCTGGAGATTCTGCTGATCGGGACGAAGTCGAATCGCGACGGTGTCGGGGCGCGGGTGAAAGTGTCGGCCGGCGATCTCGTCCTTTACGATCAGCGAAAGGGCGGCATGAGTTACCAGTCCGCGCAGGATCCCCGACTTCACTTTGGACTCGGTCAGAATTCCAGAATCGAGGCGGTTGAAATCACCTGGCCCAGTGGAATAGTAACCAAGCGCTCGAACCTGAAAAGTGATCAGATTGTGGCAGTGAAGGAAGGAACCGGAATTGTCGAGCGGCCGTTCCCTCGGGTAGCTTGGAGATAAGTATTCGTGCCGAGCGGCCGAACCCTCAGTGATGCTCAACCGCTTCCGATTGCCCCTTTCCAGACGCTGCATAGCCAGGTTTCTGGTCTCCGGGGACTGACCTGAACTTCTCGGCCTGGACTTGATTCAGGCTTGCAAGCACGGCTAGCATGCTCTGCGCTTTTTCAAGATCGCCTTTCCTGCGATACGCGGCAGCTAGATTTGAATAGACCGAAGTATTTTGTGGACTGAGTTCCTTCGCCTTTTCCAAATACGTAATCGCATCGTCGCTGCGATGGTCCAACAAAGCAAGTTTGCCCAAGGCAAGTTGCGAACCGGCATCGTGGGGGCGCTCGGCTACCGATTTTTCGAGAGCCTCTTTCGCCTCCTTGAATTCTGGTTCTCCCGGTTCGATACCACTGCGCAGTAGCGCCTCGCCCAGGAGTGTAAGTAGCGTGGAATCCTGATCTCCCTTTTGGACCGCCTCGCGGGCAATGCGAAGGGCCTCCACTATATTTCCTTCGAGCATCGCCTTTTGCGTGCCAGCCAAATACGCAATATCAGTGCCAGGCGCGAGGTCGCGGGCCTGGTCAAAATCTTTCTTTCCCGCCTCGAATTCATCCTGCAAGGTCAGGAACATCCCACGCTGGTAGTGCAAGCGCGCGGAGTTGGGCAAGTGATCCAGTCCCAAATTCACCGCGTGCAGGCCAACGCCGTATTCCTGATTCGCCATGCACGCATCGGCCACAAAAAGGTACAGCTTCTCGTTCTCGGGCGCGAGCTTTGATGCCTCTTGCAATGCCTTCAACGCGTTCTGGGCTTGTCCGTCGCCGACGTAAGCCTGGGCTAGCAAATTGTTGACGTCTGCATTGTTGTACCCGGCATCGCGAAGAGCAGTCAGAATCGGAATCGCCGGCTTCGATTGTCCGGTTGCGACTAAGCACAGACTAAGATTGAAGCTTGCAGCATACTCATTGGGAACTCGCCCCACTGCAGCGCGCAAATGCGGAATTGCCTCTGCAAACGAACCAGCTCTGGTGAGCGCGGTTCCCTTTTGCAGTTCCTCCTCAGCTGGGGCCTGAGAATCTGGTCTGCGATCCGATTGGTCGCTTGTGGCTTGAGAGGTTAAAGTTTGAGGGGTTTGGAATCTCCGGGCTTCCCCCACTTGCGCCCATAAACCGGAGCACACAGACATCAAGACAGCGACCCCGAGTGCCCTCCGTAGCCGAGCGCCGACTCCCACTTCCCCTGCCCTTCCACAATCGAAAACGTAGCGTAGCACGATCCTTTGGGCGAAATCGGGTGGAAGCAAAGTCACCATGGCGGGACTTTCCCTGCCGGTATTATCGTCCGCCCAAACTGCCGCTGCCTCTGCATATTCACTGCCCTATTCTCGCGCTGGCACCTACTTCAAAAGGGGTAGAATTTTTTCTTGACAAAGCCAGCGAATAAAGTATACAAAACCTCCGCTGAGTCCTGTAAGCGTTTACTCAGATTCTGGAAGTCCTCGGGTGAACCCCATGAAAAGTAATTCCGACCCCAGTCCAGGCAGCGGTAAATGAACGTTTAGCTTTCGAGCGAGAGGTGGAACTATGTCTCACAGCTTTTCTCGTCGTCTGCTTCCCAGTGCTTTGTGCGGTCTGTGCATCCTCATCGGGTTTAGCGCGGTATCAACCAAGGCACAGATGACGCAAGGAAGTATTTCCGTCTCCGTCGCTGACCCGAGCGGCGCCGTGCTTTCGGCTGCCGCCCTTACGCTGCAAGATCTTGCCACCAACCAAACTAGAGCTGCCACAACCGGGTCGGCAGGTTCCTACACCTTCGCGGAGCTGTCGACGGGAAACTACAAACTGACAATTACCAAGTCAGGCTTCGGAACCCAGGTTTTTGAATCGGTCACCGTTTCGGCTACTCGCGTGACTGACATAAAAGCGGTTTTGAAAGTCGGCTCAGTGAGCCAAGAGGTGGTGGTGAGCGCAGAGGAAACCCCAGTCCTCGAGACCGATTCCAACGCCATCACTGGAACCATTGACATGCGGCAGGTGGAGGACTTGCCCCTGATCGGCCGGGATATCTCATCCTTGTCCCAACTGGTCGTGGGGTACGCTGGTGGCACTTGGAATGGCCTGCCCTACATGGCGACCGGAAACAACGTGGATGGAGTCGTGGGCACGACGCAGCGCATGAAGTTTGACGGCGCCGCCACTCCTCTGGTCCAGGCCCGCGTCGAGAACATGGCCGAGATGACGGTCCAGACCGACCAATTGAATATGAACACTGGTTACGGCATCTCGGACATGCAGGTGAACTTCGTCACCCGCCGGGGAAGCAACACCTTCCATGGGCGCGTTTATGAAGATTTTCGCAACGCCGCATTGAACGCCAACACCTGGCTGAACGACGCGTCGGGTCTCCGGAAGGCGGGGTTCATCCGAAACGAATTCGGCGGGAGCTTGAGCGGTGCCATTATCAAGGACAAGTTGTTCTTCTTTGGCACCTTCGCCATGGCCAAGCAGCCCAGCGGAGCTACCAATAGCAACACGGTGATGAGTCCGTTGGCTCAGACGGGAGTGTTCACCTTTACCGACAGCGCCGGAACTCACGCTGTCAATCTTCTTACGCAGGTAGCCGCTAGCGCCAGTGGAGTTCCCTCCTGCTGCGTTCTTCCTACCGTGGTAAACGCGAACGTTGGATCGATTTTTTCGGGTATTTCCACTTCCCTGTCCGCAGGTGCGGTGACTCAGAACTCCGACGCGAATCTGAAGGATGTGCACTGGACGTATCCCACTCCTCTGACCCAGTATTTTCCGACCGCCCGCCTCGACTACAACATGCGGAATAACCTGCGGCTGTTTCTCGCCTGGAATATGACGAAGACCAGCCAGCAGAATTACGATGTACCTCCGTTGCCGGGTTCGCTGTACTCGAAATACGGCGGCACCGGCAAGTTCAAGTACTTCACTCTGGGACTCGGCGTCGACTGGACAATGACGAGTAGGCTGCTCAACTCGTTCCGCGCCGGCTACCTCTACAACAGCGTCACCTACGGGTATGACCTGAATCCGGCGTGGCTGACTCAACCCTCGATTAATTTTGCCTACGGCGCTTCCGGATTAGAACTGAATAACCTGCCGGTCGGCACCTACTATCCGGTGTTCAATGCATCGGACAATGTGACCTGGCAGAAGGGCGCGCACAACATCAGCTTCGGCTTCTCATTCTTCCGCGAGCAAGACCACTACTACAATTCACCGGCTGGATTCCCGTTCATCGATATGGGGATCGACCCCAACGATCCTGCGGGAGCGGTGTTCACGAATTACTTTACCTCGCACTTCCCGAACGCTTCCACCGCCGACTTGACCCACGCAGAGAATATGTACGCAACGCTGGTGGGAAGAATTAACAGCGTCAACCCTGGTGGCGCTGGCTTCCCTCTGAACATCAAAACCAATCAGTACTCCAGCGCAGTGGGAGCGTACTTCCTGGATGAACTCCAGCACGGCACCGGACTGTTCATTCAGGACTCCTGGCGCGCCAGACCGCACCTGACGATCAACGCCGGACTGCGCTGGGACTTCGTCAGTCCGTCGAAAGACCTCACCGTTGGTTATCACAGCGCAGATAACGTTGGCATCTGGGGACCGTCCGGAGTTGGCAACATTTTCAACCCCGGCACCCTGACCTCGGATCCCAACGGGCTAAACCCCGTATACCGGACCCGGTCAAGCGTATACAACGGTTGGTACGTGACCCCGCAGCCTCAGCTCGGTATCGCTTGGAACCCCAATAAAACCGATGGTTTTATGGGAAAGCTCATCCATGGAAATAGCACCGTCGTACGCGCCGGCTTCGGATATCGGCGTATGACTGAGCCTTACCAGTTCTTCTGGAACTCGGCCTCCAATGAAGGCTACGCCTTTTACCAGAGCTTCCGGCTTTCGCCGCAGGCTCCCAACTCGACGCTGCCGGGAACGGGCGGCTTCTATGCGGGCAGCTATGCGCTCGGCAATGCTCAACCTGCACCGTACTTCGTCAGCCCTCCAAGCTACCAGCAGACGATTCCCGAATCGCAGGAAACGTTCTTCGGATACTGGTCGGGAGTAAACGGCCTGAATGAGCACATCCACCAACCCTACGTGATGTCGTGGAACTTCGGCATCCAGCGGGCGCTGGGATCGAGCAATGTACTCGAGATCCGCTACATGGGCAATCGCAGCGTTCACCAATGGATTGTCGAAAATCCCAACGAGGTCAATATCTTCGAAAACGGTTTCTTGCCGGAGTTCAAGCAGGCTCAGCAAAATTTGGCAATCAACGCGGCCAATGGTGTAACCGGCAGCTTTGCGAATAACGGATACGCCGGTCAGGGCCCATTGCCAATCATGACCGCCGCTGCCGGAGGAGACGCAACCTTCTTTACCAATGGCACCTTTATAACGAACCTCACTACCGGCTCTGCCGGCACTCTCGCCACCACTTTGGCGGGCAGCCCGACCTATCTCTGCAACCTGATCGGCGGCGCTAAGTTCTCGCCCTGCGCCGGAAACCCCGGGTCGGGCTATCCCCTCAACTTTTTCCAGGCGAATCCTTACAACGCAGGCAAGGCAACTGGTTACCAGACCGACCCTGGTTACGGAACCTACCACTCTCTGCAGGTCGATTTCCGCCAGAAATCCTGGCACGGGATGCAGTTTGACGTGAACTATGCCTGGAGCCATTCCTTGGGTATTCAGCCGAACAACTCCTGGACCGGCGCCTTCAACATGTTCACCATGCGCAACCTGCGCGATAGCTACGGACCCACTGGATATGACTACCGTCACGTGGTCCACGCGAACGGCACTTACGACCTTCCATTTGGCAAAAACAGACGGTTTGCCAATAGCAGCGGAATTGCGGATAAGGTCATCGGCGGCTGGTCTGTGGGAACGATTGCGAACTGGCAGACGGGTGGCCCCTACCAGTTGCTCGGCGGCTTCAATACAGTCAATGGTCCAGGCACCACTCCGGTGGGTGATATCTACGGGGATGGCGGCATCGTCCTGAACGGAGTTACCCTGGCCGATCTTCAGGCCTCGAAGGTGCACCATGTTGCAGGTGCTCCGTACGCCGTCACCATCAACCCGAAATACTTCAACTTCGATCAGAACGGTTTGCCCACTGGTGTCAACCAGACATACATTGCACCCAACACAACTCCGGGCGTCTTTGGAGCGCACCCCTGGTTGTATGGGCCGCATACCTTCAGCCAAGACATCGCGCTCACGAAAACCTTTTTGCTTCGCGAGAACCTGAAGTTCGTCTTCCAGAGCGAGTTCATCAACGCATGGAACCACCCGGTGTGGGCGAACCCGGCGGGCGGCTACAACAGCACCAGCCAAGGATTCATCCAGAACACCTCGGCGCCGATTCAGAGCTCGACATTCGGTGAGTCGAGCGTGGTGCAGGCCAACCCTGGTCAGCCGGGTCTGGGCGCTCGCCAGATCGAGTTCCGGGCGAATATAGAGTTCTGAGTGCTGACTCAGAACTGTTTCTTGACTACGCCTTAACGGACTGCAGCGCAGCCCGTTAAGGCATTATTGTTTACTGGGTGTGCTCCGGGCGTGGGCAGCTCGGTTTCTCAAGAAGCCTTCAGAGGAAAGCGTGCCCGGCATAGTGTTTTTTCTTTCGGCCGTCCAAACGTGTCGTTCCGGGAACCGACCTGGGAGAGGAAAACTGAACTCCCGGCGTCAATCACAGGGACTGCGTTTATAGCGAGTCAGGGGGAAAATGGAGATTCCGAACTATGCTCCAGTGAGCGTCTCAACGGGCACACCAGCGGGTCTGGAGGCGCCATATGTGCGGCTCAGGAGGTCTTCGGCTTCGTCCTTCCTCGCAACACTCTTGGTTCCGACGGCCCTGCTTTTCGCAAACGCCTCATTAGCAGCGCACACCGGCGCCCAAGCTCAGAGTTCTTCTCCAAACATCCAAATTCAAAGCGCGGACGTCAAGAAACAGAATGTGACCGTAATCGATGCGACGGCTCACCAGCCGGTCAACGTGGCGAAGGGCGATAATTTTGGCGCATGGACATTGATGGCCGTGATCGAGGAGCCAGAAGGCACCCTCGCCGTCTTCGAAGAGTTAGAGGATCGCCGAGGCAGCATCATATACGTGAGCAACGGGGGCGTGGTGCTGAACCTGCCCAAGAGTCTTGAGCCTACGACGGCTGCGCCGGGCACCCTCTATGGTGGGCGTACGGAGGAAGAAATTGCTAAATCGAAAAACGACATCCTTGGCCAGGACTTCCTCGTCGGCACGGCTGATCCCGACTATGCCGCCGTTGCGGCTGCACTTCCTCCGTTGCGGGTTCCCAGCTTCGTCGGAACCCGGGAGTCCGACGATAAACCCACCTTCGCCTTTGGCGCCTTCAGCGATGAGATATACGTCGACCTGGGTAAGCTCTTTGAAGGAATCCGTGATGCCAGGGCAAGGAATGACGTCTGGGAAGGACTTGTCGGGGGCTGGCTTCCAGTAAATCGTTTTGTTTTCCCCACGAACCAGCACGAATATTGGGAAGAGACGATGTTCGCCGAAGAGCCAGGCCACTTCTGGACCCAGCCAGTCTGGTACCGTGCCCTGCGGGTTGACGGCACCGAGCTCAAAGAAGCTCATTATTATTACCATCACCTTCCGTTCCCGCCGCGGGGCGAACCCTCGGCCGCAGAGTTCTACAAGGCCTTGTATAAGGTCCACACAATCTGGGCCCGCGATCTGAATCCTCCCATGAAGATCGATGTGCCTGATGCCAACCTTAAGGATTTCTGCCTTCACGCTCTGTTGATGGAGGAAATTACGCGCGTGGGCGACCATCCAAAATACGGTTACCCTCCGCTGGGAGGAATCAATGTTTTTGGCGGCTACGGCTACAACAATGTGGACACGTTTCAGGACACTTTTAACACCAGTGTCGCGGCGTTTCTTGAATGGGGGCTTTTCGACGTAGCCAGACGTTACATAGACGATTACTTCATCAACTCGGTGCGCGACGATGGCTCGATCGACACTCGCGGTCCTGAAATCGGCCAGTACGGCAAAATGCTGGCAGTAGTGGCGAAGTACTATGCCTACACCCACGACGAAAAGCTCTTGCTCAAGCACCAAAAGAGGCTGCAAGCGATCGCGACTCTTTTTGGTACGTTGAGCAAACAATCGAAAGAAGTTCCCTCGTCCGACATTACCTACGGCATCATTCGCGGATGGTCGGAGCACGACAGTTCGCTGAAGATCGATCCTTACCGCTTCATGCAGCCCCATTTCTCCAACAACGCAGAAGCTGCCAGGGGATTCCACGATCTCGGCGAAGTATGGGTCGAAATGGGTCGAAAACTCCGCGACGCCCATCTCGAAAAAGAAGGCCGCGACACGTTGCTGGAATCGGCAGAGATGAAAAAGGACATGGAATCCGCCATCGACAGATCGATCGATCATACCCAGCAACCGCCTTATGTATCGGCCGTCGCTGGAGACACGCCGACCTATGGGAAAGAGCGCGCGTACGCGGAGATGCTCGAATCCGCTGAACTGACGGAAAAGCAGGCCCGAGTCGTCACCGACTCACTTGCTGCCCGGGGCGAGTCGCTGTTCGGACTCCTCCGAGGTGGACAGTATTACGACGGATTTCTGGATTTTGGCCCCGCCTATGCTCGGCTCTTATATGACTGGCCGCGGGAGTTCCTGCTCCTTTACTATGCCCATCGGGCACACATTTATTCGCGGGGAAACTGGACTGCTGTGGAAGGCGCTAGGATCGACGGCAGCCTCGGAGGTCCCTATTGCACTCCTTCGGAAGTAAGCATCCCGACATTCACGAAGTGGATGCTGGTATTTGAAGATCCGGACGAACCGGTCGTCTGGCTTGCCAAAGCGACGCCGAGGATCTGGCTTGAGCAGGGAAAAACCATGGCGGTCGCGGATGCACCGACCCGCTTCGGAAATGTGGGATACGAGTTGAACTCCGACATTGACCACGGAAGGGTGTCCGCTATTCTCCACTTGCCGGAGGGTTATCGCGCGGCCACCAAGCTGCGCTTGCGCGTGCCCGGCGGAAAGGCACTTCGCGCGGTCACGCTCAACGGCGCTCCATGGACCGATTTTTCGCCCGAGCAGGAAGTTGTGAACCTTCCCTCTGGGCGCCACGGCAAAATTTCGGTCGAAGCCTCCTATTAACGGGATTCAGTCGATAAAATCCCCCACGCCGAGTCCGTCGACGGTGAAAGTTCATGAGGGAAAACTATCTTCACGAATATAATGGCTTATGAACCTTCGTCGCTTTAAGCTGGGTTTTTCGAGGTTTCAGCGTATTTTTGTTTTTCTCGCCATTGTTATCTGCGGAAATCCAGGTGAGTGGTCTGTCGCTCAAGTTTCCAAGACTCCAGCCCCCGTTGAGTCTCTCACCGCCACGGCTGAACGCGGCATCACCCTCGGGTCCAGGGGTCGTTGCAAAGAAGCAATGCCCATATTGAAGAGAGTCATCCCGAAGATTCAGGACAAGGACCTTCTGCATGACGTTTTAATGGCACGGGCACAATGCGGGATGGCCACCGATCAACGTGACGTAGTCGCCGAGTCTCTCATCGTACTGACGCGCGAGTTTCCCGGGGATCCGAAGGTCCTCTACATTACAACCCGCTATTACTCCGAGCTGGCAAACCGCACAGCCCAGGAACTGATGCGAAAGGCTCCTTCGTCGCCCGAAGCGGAGACGTTGATCGCCGAGGCATTCCAATCCCAGGGGAAATGGGACGATGCTACAGCGCAGTTTCGTAAGATCCTGGAGCAAAACCCGAATCAGCCGGGGATTCATTACCAGCTCGGCCGGATTCTTCTCTCCAAGCCCTTGGATCCCACGCTCACCGAGGAAGCTACGAAAGAGTTCGAAGCTGAACTGAAGGTCAATTCCACCTCACCCTCCGCGGAGTTTATGCTCGGGGATCTGGCGTGGAGAAATCAAAAAACCGATGAGGCGATCGAACACTTTTCCCGGGCGACGCAATTTGACGCTGGACTGGCGGAGGCTTACCTCGGCCTCGGGATGGCGCTCAACGCGGCTGGGAAATACTCGGAAGCTATCGCGCCTCTCAAGAAATATATGGAAATGGATTCCTCTGACCCAGCAGGCTACTATCAGCTCGCGACCGCCTACGCCCGGACGGGAAACAAACCGGAAGCTGACCGGCTTCTGGCTCTGCAACGCCAGGTGGAGAAAGATCAGCCGAGAATGGTGACGCCGCCGCCGCAGGATATTTCCCAGCCCCACTAGCCGTTTGACGGCCGTCTCTTTATTTCCACTTCATTTCCACTTCCCTTCCCCTTCGACGATTGTGATGTATCGGTCGAGGGGTAGATTGGTAAACCGCTCGGTGCTACCGCCGGGCTGCGGCCATCTCACTTCCAGCCACTCCACCTTGGTTCGCTGTTCGAGGCCCAGCACGAGACGTGGGTCGTGGGCCGACAGATAGCCGCCACCGCCAAATTTGTAGCAATCCCTCTGGAAGTTGCCGGAACGGTAAGTGACCTTGGCGCCGATTGCGTCTATATTGCACCTTCGGCCGATAAGCCGAACTCCCAACCAGTGATTCTGCCGGCCCGCGTTATTCCGCAACAGAATGGGTGAGCTGTCACCAACCGCAACCAGCACGTCCACGGAACCGTCGTTGTCGAAGTCTCCCACGGCCAACCCGCGACCGGCGACCGGTTTCGAGAAAATCGGACCGCTCTGCTTGCTGACATTTTCGAAGCCATTGCCGGTGTTGCGAAAGAGCAGCAGGGGCTCCTCGTAGGTCACGCCCGTCACCATCTTGGCCACATTCAGTTCGGGATGGCCATTGGACAGGATGATATCGGGGTTGCCGTCGTTGTCGTAGTCGAAGAATTTCATGCCCATGCCGCTGAGGTTGAAGGTTTGCGAGGCGATCCCAAAGCGCGGGGCGACGTCACTGAAAATGTCACCTCGCTCCTGGTGATACAACGAGAACATTTCGTGATCCACAGTGGTCAGGAAAAGGTCGATCTTACCGTCCTGATCGTAATCGCTGGCATCCACGCCCATGCCTGAGCGGGCGCGGCCGAAGGCGCTGAAGCCGACACCGGCGAACGCCCCAGTCTCTTCGAAGCGACCTTTCCCCCGGTTGACCCAGAGGAAGTTCGGCTCGGTGTCATTGCCGACAAAGAGGTCCATCCACCCGTCATTGTTGAGGTCGGCCGCGACAACACCCAACCCCTTTCCCAGTGATTGCGCAATGCCGCTTTCCTTGGTGACATCGGTAAATGTTCCGTCGCCGTTGTTGTGAAAGAGCCAGGAAGGCGTCGACTTGTAGACATTCGGGAGGCAGTACCAGCGTTGGCCGAGCAGTTTGTCTCCGCACCAAATGGTTGTGTCCAGCTTCAAATACTGGCAAACGAACAAGTCCAGCCGCCCGTCGTTGTCGTAATCGAACCAGGCAGCGCTCGTGCTCCACCCCGGCGCGGCCACCCCCGCTTTTGCTGTAACGTCAGTTAAGGTGCCATCGCCGTTATTGTGATAAAGAACGCTGCGGGGATACTGAGTGACGTAGAGATCCGGAAACCCATCCGCGTCGTAATCGCCCACCGCAACACCCATGCCGTAAGCGTTTCCTGTCACACCGGCCTTTTCCGTCACATCGGTGAAAGAGCCGTCCCGGTTGTTGCGGTAGAGGGCATTGCGCAAGCGCTGCTTTGGGGTGTAGAAGTCGCACTGCCCGCTGTTTACCAGATAGATGTCCATCCAGCCGTCATTGTCGTAGTCAATAAACGCGCAACCGGCGCCCATGGTTTCAGGCTCATTCATATTGGGAGAAAAACCTGCTACATGGGCCCATGTAATTCCGCTGCGCGAAGCAGGAATCTCCTCGAAGGCGGGTGGAACATTCGCATCCGGGATTTTCCCGGTATCTTTTTGAAGGAAGAGTGCGGGAGGGATGATGCTGGTCAGCCCTGCGGAAGCGAGCGCACGGAGGAAGCGGCGGCGCGAAACCGAGTCCCGTTCCTTTTCTTCAGCCTCGGACATGAACCTTGAACCTAAACTTGTCCCCACTTTGTCTCTGCGATATCCGTTCGGCGCGCCGATATGGTCCGCATGTAGCGGCTCGTCAGGATCACAAGATCGGGAAGTGTAGCACACTTAAAACCATAAGAGTCCGACGGCGCGCATCTTGCAGGCATCGAGCTCGCGCGCATCCTACAAGCCTGCTTCCCTGTCTGCTGCTCTCGAAATGTGCAGCGACCTCGCATCCTCCACTGGCACCTCAAACTCCAGCTTCTCGGATGCCCGAGCCCGGATTTCGGAGTTCTCCGTCCAAACTCGGTACTCACCCGGCTCCAGCCCATCGACGGTGATAGGCACAGTCTTCACGATACCCGTGGTGTCCTCGATTTGCAGATTGATTGCCGAGGTCCTGCGGTCGAAAGTCAGTGACTTGATTTCGCCCCGGCGCAGAGTTACCTGAAGTTTATCGGGGACAATCAATATTCGCTTGCGCACGCCATCTTTGGGGAACACGTGGACCCGGTTGGTTTCGTTCTCAACTCGGCATCCATAGCCTATCCAGCCGAAGCTCGGGTCGTTGACTACATAGGATTTTGCGGCTTGAACAAAAGCCCACAAACCGGAACCTCCCTCGAATGTTCTCGGGGGCTCACAGGCGAACACACCGGGATCGAGTTTGAACCATCCAAAGCCCATCCCGTCAGGGAGCACATTGTGAAGGACGCTCATCATCCCGGCGTAGCCTTCTAAAAGCAGGGAAGCGTCCCCAGTGTCTTCAAAGGCCTGCATCAACGCCATGCCGTTCAGAGCCTCGGAATGCCAACAGGAAATCTGGCCCCGTAAGTCGGGATGTGCAAATAAATCGTTCCCGTACAAGAACCAGATGGGCTGCTCCCCGCCTCGCATTGCCTGCAAAACTTGCCGCACCTCTGCATTCCTCTTCCAGCTTTCAGCTTCGCCATGAGTCTTGCCGAAGTAGCGCGTGAAAAAATAAACCTGCGACTGTGCAGTCTCATCGATTTGTATCTCCGAGCTATATGGGTAAGGATCGGTCAGGAAAGCCTGGTTGGTTTCTTTCATGAACGACAGAATCGTTTCATATTCCTTTTGCCATCCTTCGCTCTTCAGGTCTTCGACAATGTTCACCGCGTTCAATCCGGTGATCAGGCCAAAGCGTTTGTATGGTCCGGTCGTGAACCATTTTCTACAGGTTTCATAGCAAAGGCGCAGATAGTCCAGTGCGCTACGATGCGACAGAACATCGTATTCGCGCCCTATGCGGTACATACCGTGATAAATATTGGTGACGAAGGCGTAGTTGTAGGTTCGCCAGGTGGTCTCGCTTCTTTTCCTGGACCAACTTCCCCACGGACTCGACGGTGTCCTTACCTTCCAGTACAGGGACGCCCGTATTTCGTAAGTCTCGGGATTCTGGATGTACTTGAACAGACAATCGGATACGAACATCTCCAGTTTCTCGATCTCATCGCGAGAGGGAAGCACCGAATTCTTCGCTACCAGGAATACGGGATCACCGAAACCGGGGTCGTCGGTGCCGCCTACTTCCCAAACGTCATCATTGTCATCGAGGCGCGTCGCGCGCCGATAGTCGAATGGCAGAAACATATGATGGCGATGGTACGGATCGTCTGGACTCACCACGAATTGCCGCTCCGCCATAAAGCGGGCTCGCGCCATCAGCAACTGTTCCGCATCTTCGACACAGAAAAAATGCAGGTTGGTCCAGCGCTTTCCGTTGTACACGAGTCGGAGACTCTTTTGTCCCCTGCCGTGAAACGACAACGTTAATAATATGGATTGATCCTTCCGCTTCTGCTCTTTGACGGTAATTCCGTCCGAGCGGATTTCGAGAGCCTCAAGGTCGTTGACACAATTCAGCTCAACATAAGTGTCCGTGTCCTCCTGCACGACCATAGAAGGCGCGATGCGAATTCCCAGATTGCCCGCCGCCGCCAATTCCGTTGCGATATCGGAATAGTTATCGAGAAAGACGAATCGCATCTGGTATAACTTTTTTTTGCCCCGGCTCCAAAACCAGGGACGAATGCCCGTTCACCCATGGATTCCAGTGCCAGTTTCGCAGGTCCTTGGTGGCATCGGAATGCACGGCGAACAGATCGGTGCCGATCCAATCGTCGCCCTGGGTGGGCGTCTTGTAGATGCACTCGAAAGAAGTATCTTGCAGGCAATGAAACAGAAGGAACGGCGCGTCTCCGCGCGGACGCTGCAGCAATGCGTAGGAACTGTGTCCAGCCAGAAAGGAATGGCAAAGGACTTTTTGTTCGTGAATAGTCTTTTGCATCGCGGCCAGTTTCCCGCTGGCATGCGCTAGAGTCGTCGTGGTGCCCGCATACGGCGCGGCATAATCGTCGTTGGCGCGCAGCGGGAATGCGAGTTCGCCGAACTCCAGAGTGCGACCGGTCGTATTCTCAAACGCCACGTCCCACAGTAGGGACCCGTCATCGGCGAAGCGATAGCTCATGCTGAGGGCGTAGCTCTGGATACCTTCTTCGCTTTTCGAACGCCCTGCATACTTGACGGTGAATATCTTTCCATCGAATCCAACCTTGCGGATTTCCGGTGAAGCTAGGGTCGACTCGCGTTTCCACTTTCCCGAAACGTAGTAAGGAACAAAGCTCTCCTGCTCGCGAATCCATTCCGGCGTTTTCAGTTCCCAAATGGTAGACAGAACGTCCCCTGACCAGTGCGTATCTCCGTTCTGGATGCCGAGTGTGTTATCGGAATTGCCCAGAAAGTTTGTTCCCAGCGCATCGTGCACTTCAGTAATCGAGTAGAGAGTGCCGTTCCGGCGATCGAATGTCACAATCATCCGGCCCGACGAAAGCCGGACCAGATCGGACTTGTTCGTGGCTCGTGACGCGCCAGGAATCGACTGAGAAAGTGGGGACGTCTCCGTGGCGGCGACGTCGGGAACCAGCGCCGCAAGACCGGCTGTTCCGATTGATTTGAGTAGGTGCCGACGGGAAAGATCACTGTTCACGGGCCGCCCCCCACAGAATGAATACAGGTTTGTTCATAATGGTGATCGCCTCGTCAATGAGAGCAGCGGTTGCAGTTGAGACGTAAATAGATATCTGTCATCCGAGCCGGCCGGTAACTTGGAAGGTCCGCTTACCGGCGGTCGAAATGATGACCGTGTCCTGGTAAATTCCTCCCGTTGTCGCAGGCTGGCCATTGACGGTCATGCCTTGGAGCGGCATGTTCTTCGGAAGCCGGAGCTTGAAATGCACTTCCTTCGGAAGGGACGCTCCGCTCAGTTCCACATTCCCCGTCAGAACTTTCGCTTCTTGTTGGACGGCAAGATCGAAGGTAACGCGTCCCCAGCGAGTGGGTACCCCCTCCGCCCGGATCTGCTTCCCCGAGCCGACCCACTCGCGCGGCACGCCCTTCGCCAGGTGAAGAATGTCTTCATCGGAATCTTCCAGCACCAGCATCCAACGCACCAGGAGTGGGATTGTCTGTTGCGCCGGAATGCAGTAGATTCCCGAGTCGCCGGTGATTCCTATAACCTCGCCTGCCGTCCAACTACCCCGGGTGTGAGCGTGATAGCGGTGCGAATAGAGAAACAGCAGGAACTCCTCGATGCGATCCAGACGCAGAAGCATCTGGGCATAACCGTAAGAGATAAAGCCGAGTATTTCCCGTCCGTCGTCCTGAAATCGCCAAACGTTGGCCACTACGCCGAGCGTGGTAGCCCCGTAGGCGCGCATGCAATTGATGACCAGATTCGCCAATTGAGGCGGCAGGATGTCGGCCTGTAATAATTCCGCATAAGGACGGTGCGGCCATTGCTGCGCACTGGGATGCTCTTTCTCGAGCGATTCGCGGAAGGTGAGCGTCGTGCCCGGAAATATTCCGATGTAAGGCGGTATCTTCTCGTTTTGAACGTTCTTTTCCAGGCTGGAGATGGTTTGATCGCGCAAAACGTTACTTCGTCTGAGCCAATCGTGAGTCAACTGTTCCATGCGTGGGGCCGAGGCCGTCCGGGCCAGCGCAATCCAGACAGGCGAAATATCTTTCAAGCCACGCGCGGCAAAGGCGCTGTTGGCGTAATACGCCTGCCAATACAATGATGGATTCTGGTCCAAGCAGGAGTCCGATTCACTCCACCCCCGGATCAGGCCGTAGCTAGGATCGTCGTGCGCCAACCGGAGGCTCTCGTCGTGCATGTCCGCAAGCAATTTCGCCATGGTTTCGATCTTCTTTCGGTGCTTCAACAGCAGGGCGCTATCGCCCGTGTAGTTGAAATAACGTGCTAATAGCGAAAGCGTCATGCCGTATTGCGCGGTTTCTGGGCCGCGCATATCGACCATCCCCGCATCGTCAACATATTCAGAGAAGTAGTTGTCAATATAGAGCTGAGCCGTCTCCAGACGCCCCCACTCCATGTTGGTGTAGATAGCGCTGGTGAAGATGTCCTGGAAGCCGTCGTATTCTGAGCCACCATAGTCGCGGTCCACGGCGCCGTACTTGGGATACACTCCGCCGGGACGCGTCATCAACTCCTTGACGAAAGCGTATCGCGACATGTCGACATAAGCCTTGTCAGGCAGGGCTGCCGGCGAACAACTGTGGAGTTGTCGCTCCCAATATTCGGTAAATGCGAGCAGCGCGCGGTAGAACTCCTCGGGCTTGGGATCTTGGCGGGCGGGCGGGTACGCGGGATAGCTGTGACCGTATACAAACTCAGCGATCTTGCCGTCTTCAATCCGCGCGGTGCGATGCCAGGTATGCACGATATATTTATTTTTGTTGGGGCCAGTGTCCCCGAAGAGAATCACTTCCCAGTAAGATCGATCAGATACAGGAATGATTTTGCGAACGGCGGGCATCCAGCCGCCGACCAAACCGTCGTAAATCTTTCCGGCCTTCAGCGCTTCGCGCAGCTGCAAAGAATACTGGATCGGGTGATAGGTCCTGGTGTTTCCGCTACGGTAGACGGGAGTGACATCGTAAGCCTCTTTGGTGCCCACAAATGTCGTCCATGTGCGCGGATTCTTCTCGGCGGAAGCCATGGGCGGAGCTGCGGATTTCACCGTTTCAGGATCGGGGTCGCCGTTTTGCAGGAGGCGATCGGCCAGTAGATCGGCGGATGCGGTTCCAATATCCTTCAGGGCGAGCCCCAGATACGGCGCCCCTTCGGGCATCGAGGCCTCCGAGTTCCTGCCTAGGACTCGGGACTCCCCACCGGATGACTGGAACACCAACGATCCATCGCGCGTGCGAAGATCCTCGTAGACTTTCCACGTGGTCGCACCCGCCTCAAATTCACACACGAGCGTGTGGCCGGTAACAGAAACGGAAGAGTGCTCACGTGTACTTTTCTGGTCATGGATTGGCGGATTGCCGAAGGACGCGCCCGCACTGAGCTTGTCCGACAGAATCTCAAAGCCAGCGGCCGTCGCCGCGATCCCCTGCAAAAAGTCTCGTCGGTCCATCGCCATCGTAAAAGCCTCGCTTCTGACTGGGCACGCAGATCTCTCTCAGCGTCGTCGACGCCGCCCGCTTCTACCGGGTTCCCGGTCTTCTTTGATTTCGAAGTTCGCTGGTGGTGTGACGCCGAGCAGATATTGCACAAAGTAATCCCAACGCCGCCGGACCAAGTAAGATTCGTGCTCGCCGCTCTCGCCGTGGAACATATTGGGCACGAATAACATGTCGAAGTTCTTATTGGCCTTCATCAATGCATCAACGAAACGCATCGTTTCGACCGGATGCACGTTCTCGTCAATGTCGCCGTGCTCCAGCAGCAAACGCCCTTGCAGCCGACTGGCCATGGTGACGTTCGATTGCGCAGCATAGTCATCCTGAACCGGGTAGCCCTGGTAAAGTTCGTTCCACCACGCTTTGTCGAGGCGCGCATCGTGATCGCCTGACGTAGACACTCCGACCTTATAAAACTCCGGAAACGCCAGCATTGCGTGGGCCGCACCATATCCGCCTGCCGAGGTTCCGTAGATCCCCACTCGCGTCGCGTCCATATAGGGATAGCGCGCGGCCATCTGCTTGATCATCGCGACGTGGTCTTCGAACGCTCCGCCCAGGTTCCGGTAGGAAAACTCATGGAAAGCTCTGGATCGTCCGGTGGTACCGCGTCCATCCACCATGACGACCACGAAGCCCAACTCCGCCATCGATTGCAGCCGGAACGTGCCCCCGAAGTCTTTGGGCACAAAGAACGATTGCGGCCCCGTGTAGACAAACTCGATGACCGGATATTTTTGGGTCGCATCGAAATTCGACGGACGCCAGATCAGCCCATAGAGATCCGTAGTCCCGTCTGCTGCCTTTCCTTGGAATGGTTCGGGGAACTTCCACCCTGTCTTCGTCAGCTCGGTCGCGTCTGATTTTTCCAGAACTCGCACTTCGGAGCCATCTTTTGTACGCCGCAAGACGGCTTCGCCCGGCAAGTCGGGGCGCGAATAACTGTCTACGAAGAACTCTCCGTCCGGAGAGACACTGATGAAATGATTCGCCTTCTCGGGGGAAAGCAGCCGCAGATCTTTTCCGTCAAACCCTACGCTGTAAAGATGGGTCTGGTACGGATCCTCATTCTTTTCACGGCCGCTGGCAGAAAAGTACACTCGACGATTCTTCTCGTCGACGTGTTCGATCTCACGAACGACCCACGGGCCCTCGGTTACCTGATTCTCAAGCTTCCCAGCTTTACTGTAGAGATATAGATGATTCCAGCCTTCTCTCTCTGACGTCCAGAGAATCTCACCGGTGCCTTCGACAAAGCGATATATCGTTTCACCGGGATCGACATATGTGTCCGATTGTTCGCGCAGCAGAACTCTTTGCTCACCGGTTGACGCATCGACAACCCGCAGTTCCTTGGCCTTGAATCCGCGATCATCATAGTCGTAACGGAAGCGCTTACTGTCGGGAAGCCAATCGAATCCCGGACCGTCCTGAAAAGGCAGTTCGATCGAAGCGGAATCCACATCAATCCGCTTGCCCGATTGAACATCAAAAACAATGGGCATCGCCCTCGCCAGCACCTCTCCTGGCAGCGGATAAACGTAGGTGAAAGCTCGGGGACGCAGTTGATCGGGCGGCACGAACTGGAGACTGGTGAAGCGGCCCGAGTTCCGGGAATCGATGCGATAGGTGACGAGCTTCGAGGAATCCGGCGCCCAGGAAACTGCCGGCGGTTGCTGCACACTTTCGGTTCCCTGGCCAACCATCAGACGCAGCGAGAGTAACGGCGTTGCATAGTCCCATGCCGCGACTCCATCGTGGGTCAATTGCAGCACGGTGCCAGTCGAAACGTCGCGCAAATAGAGGTTGTGTTCCTTCACGAATGCCGCCCAGCGCTTGTCCGGCGATAGCGCCTCGTTCGGTCGCTCCGATTGGGATGGCTCACTCTGGCACTCGTAGGTGGCGAGCAGGCACTTCCATTGTGCCTTGTCGATCGAAAAGCGAATTGCCTTACCGCCGTCCACGAACTCGAAGTCATAAAAGGGGAGATCTGATGCCGAATAGTCCTGCTTCGCGGCATGGGAAAGCGCTGTCGTGAGCCGCGCATGATCGAATGCTGGAGCGCTTGAATTCTGCTCCGGGTCGACCAAAACAAACTCAGAACCACTGGAACTGGTTTTGCGATAGAAAAATCGGTTTGTCTTTTCGATCCAGTGCGGGGAGACTTCGGCAATGTAGACCAGGTGTCTTAAATTTCCCGCGAGAAATCGCTGCGCCCGCTGATAATCTTCCAGTTTTCCTTGCCCGAACACCGCTGGCGAAACTGCCAGAAAAAAGAACGCGACGATCCATGGTCGCAATCGGTTCATCTCACCTCAGTCCTGGTCTGAAGAAACGACTTCCAGAGGTACGGATGGCCCTCGGCACAAACGCCCAATAGTGTATACAATATCCATCGAGTGCGCGCAACCACAATTCAACATGGAGGAGTTATGGACCGATCGGGAGGATTTTCTCGCAGGAATTTTTTGACATCCCTCGCCGTCACCGCTGGCTCGACATTGCTGCCAAAGGATCTGCTGGCGGCTCCTCCGCAGGACCCGGTCGTCAACACGATGCAGAAAGATGGTAAGGCTACTACCCGCGAGAAAGTTTCCTGGAAACTGCTCCCCTTCCCGATGAAACAAGTGCGCCTGGGAGACGGTTCATGCAAGATCGCGATGGAGGCAGACCGTCAGTATCTGCACTCCCTGCCTCCGGATCGACTCCTCCACACTTTTCGCGTCAACGCGGGCCTTTCCTCTTCCGCCCAACCGCTCGGAGGATGGGAAGCCCCAGACTGCGAACTGCGCGGTCACTATGCGGGCGGCCACTATCTTTCTGCCTGCGCCCTGATGTATGCGAGCAGCGGCGATGAAGACCTCAAAACAAATGCAGACGTTGTCGTCGCCGAGCTCGGCAAATGCCAGGCCGCTTTGAAGAGTGGATACCTTAGCGCTTTCCCCATTGAATTCTTCGATCGCTTGCGCGAGCGGCAGCGCGTTTGGGCTCCTTTCTACACTGTCCATAAAATCATGGCCGGCTTGCTCGACATGTATGTCTACACCGGCAATGAACAGGCCCTCGACATGGTCCAGAAAATGGCGGGTTGGACAGCGGGTTATACCGGCTCTCTCAGCTACGACCATATGCAGCGCGTTCTCGGAACGGAATATGGCGGGATGGGTGAAGTGCTCACCAACCTCTACGCCGTTACGGGCAAGGACTACACCCTTGAAGTAGCGCAGCGCTTCGACAAGAAAGCATTCTTCGATCCGCTCGCTGCCCATCGCGATGAATTAAAGGGGCTGCACGTCAATACGCACATCCCCCAGGTTATTGCTGCCGCTCGATACTACGAACTCACTGGCGACAAACGTTATCGCGACATCGCGGAATACTTCTGGGATGAGGTCGTGAGCGAGCGCTCGTACTGCACTGGCGGCACGAGCAATGGAGAGGGATGGAACAGCGATCCGGGAAAACTTTCGACCGAACTCGGGCCCAGCACGACGGAATGCTGCTGCGCCTACAACATGATGAAGCTGACCCGTCACCTGTTCGGGTGGAACCCCGATCCGCGCCTGATGGATTACTACGAGCGCACACTGTTCAATCACCGTCTGGGGACCATTAATCCGGAAGACGGCACGATGATGTACTACCAGCCGCTGGCTGCAGGATACTGGAAGACTTTTGGCAAACCCTTCGACTCTATGTGGTGCTGCACTGGAACTGGGTCCGAGGAATATGCCAAGCTAACCAACACAATCTACTTCCACGATGACGATTCCCTGTACGTGAACCTCTACATCGATTCACGACTCGACTGGCCGGAGAAGGGCCTGCGCTTCAAGCAGGAGACTCGCTTCCCATACGAACAAGGTTGTACGATCACGATCTCCTCGAAGAATCCAGTTCAACTCGCCATCAACCTGCGGGTTCCGTACTGGGCACAGGGTGGCAGCGTAAAAATCAATGGAACCGCACTGCCGGCGTTTTCCAGGCCGAGCAGTTATCTCACGCTGAATCGCGTCTGGACGACCGGGGACAAGATCGAACTCAGCTTACCGATGGGCCTGCACATCCATGCGATGCCGGACGACGAAACCATCCAGGCCGCAATGTACGGCCCGCTTGTCCTAGCGGGGCGATTCGAAGCGGTGACAAAAGAAATGAGTTACGGGGACTACGAACCCAAACCAGGCGATCAACACAAGGTACCCGATATCAGCGCCGACCCGAGCAAACCCACGGCGTGGATCGAACCCGATGCCAAGCAGGCACTCACCTTCCAGGCGGTAGGACAATCGCAACCTCTAACGCTCGTTCCTCTTAACCAAGTGATCCATGAGCGTTACGCGGTCTATTGGAAAGTTGACAACAAATCGGCGTAGGCTGCGAGATTCGCCTCCGTGCCCGGTTTATATCAGAATCATTTCCTGCTGGACCCGGCCTGTAACTTCCGCTGAGCCGGAGTGCACCAGCATGTTCACTTCGCTGCGCAGACCAAACTCCGGAAGATAGATTCCTGGTTCGATCGAGAAACAGCTATTGGGCAGCACTTCCCGCTCGTATAGTGCACACTCCCGAGAGCATCTCGCACAACTGGTCGACGAACTCTTGCCATGCCGCATAGGTATGTTTCCTGCCGGGAAGCGAATCCAAGTGAAAGGGTTCGATTCTATGCAATAGCTTGACTGGCTCTCCATCGGCAGGAATCAGGTAGAACCAGCGCCGCGAAACCATGAGGGGTTCCGGCAAGCCCAGAATCCGCTAAGCTACGGCATCGCGGTGATGGTGATCGCAAAAGAGCCATGCATCGAGGAGACGGTCGCGCAGCACTGCCTGTATATTTTCAATCTTGGTCATTGTTCCTTATTCCTCGAACCTTCGCGGCCCATGATACGCGAATGCCTGCCGATCTCATCGACGCTGTTTTCCCCAATTTGGTTGATGACCTTAACCGGAAATCGACCTTCGCGTGACTGTCATCACTGACACGATCTTGACGTACGCACAAACTTCTAGTCTCACGATTATTGCGGGCGTGGCGAAACGGGCACAAGGCGCAGCGTTCAGGCGCATCAAATCAATTGTTAAAACGAATGGAGACTCCTCATGAGTGACGCAAACAAGGCCATCATACGACGCTTGTTTGACGAATGTTTGAACTCGCACGATTTGGCTCTTTATCCGAAGTTGTATACGAATGTGATCTATGACGTGGCTCGGGTCCTATATCGCGGGACTCAACGAAATTGCAGAAGCTACGTTATATCGTTTAACGACATATTGTCGTATCGGGCCTATCGTCCCAGCGCTTCGGGCTGGCTGTTGTGGAGTGCGAGAGCATCGGGAATGTCGAGCACCCGATCGGACTGCCGGATGCGCCATCTGCCGTTCGAATAGACTGGTCTGGCGCACTGGCCGAAGCTGAATTCGCTCTGCAATGCGCTTTAGCCGCGCCCTGGTCGTTGACTTGTGGACATCGCCGAACTGGTTGACGATCGACAAGCAGATGGGAACCAGACTGTTGTCGGCAAACCCGGTCGGATTTGCATCGAAACTTTCGGCAAGAAGTATCCCTTCCATTAAGTCGCCACAGCGAAGCGTTCCTGCCGCCTGCACACGGTGATTCACAATTTCAGTCCGATGAACATCGATCCCATCGCGGAGGTGATCGATGTGTTCCTCTGACCGGCCCACCGTGGAATCCACTAAACACCAGGCGGCAAGGTCCATTGCCGGACTAGAGGTCGTACTGCAGTCTAACAGTGAATGCTTTTGCGAGATTCGTACTTATCTCAATCCAGTAAGTGCAGCTTATATGGCGTCAGCTACTTAGCCTTGCATCCCGGAAGCCGAAACGAGCCGATCTTACTTGCATAGTTAGCAGATTCACCTTTCTTGAGGTAGTCGCCGACATACCAAAAAGTACAATCGTCGCTTGGGTCCATCGCTGTGGTTGTGTAATCCTCCCATCGGATAGTACTTGTCTGGGACGACTCACCGCTTGCCAGTACCGTCTCGTGGAGCGATAAGGTCCCCTTGGGGTCACGAGGCGATCGGGCGGCAAAACGCTGCCCGACGAAATTCGGTGTGCCACCGAACGAGTAGCCAACCCCGATGTCGCCTCTCTGGTCCATGGCAATGCTGGGCATCCAGCGATAGAACTCGTCAGGGGCGTAGGTGCCCTGCTGGTAGAGATTCGGATTCCGATGCTGATCGAGCCGGAACTCGTACCAGCGAACTCCCCCGCCTCCGGCGCTGGTGGCAACCGAGTGAGCCGCGACGATCGACTCTTGCTTGCCGATTTTTCGGTAAACAACCCTTTGCATCAGCTTGTCCCCTTGAGCGTCGAGTCGCTTTGCGGTGTCCGGTTGCGGCACGCAGCTTGTTAACTGGCCGTTGCAGAGGAAGTGGTAGGGCGCAACGGTGATTTTTTCGGGACCGCTCACTTTGGTGTTGGCCGGTGCGTTCCAGTCCACGTGGACCTTCCAGACATAGATTCCATCGTCATCGAAGATGTCTTTCAGTTGCGTGCCACCGGCTGCCATCATGATGTTGGGCGCGCCGGGTGGAGGGGAAGTGCGACCGTCGACATCCGCGTTGTTCAGGAAACTGACCCCGTCGATGACGATGCATTGTTCGGTGGCGGGCTGCCCTTGCAGCATCTTCATCCGGTCGACAATGCATACGTGTTTCTGGATCACTTCGTCTCCAGTGCTGGTCGGCACATAGTAACCGTCGGGCCAGACCGCCGGACGAGGATAGTCAGGGAACAGAGTCCGCTCGAAGGCATAACGATAATAGGCGCCGAGCGGATCGTCGCTGACACTGACGGCATAGCACATGGCAAAGGTTCCATGGGGCTTGGTCTCGGCTTCGGAGCCAGAGAATACATGCTTGCCGGCGAGGGGATTCGGCGGCGGCGGTGCAGGATTCGAAGGTAAAGTCGCAGCCGCACCGGGAACGGACGGCTGACCAGAATGAACCGCGTCGCCGTGGCCTTCAGGGTACTCGCCCGGGTTTGTCCGGGTCATAATCGGCATCACAAACAACCAACGCCCGGCAAGTTGGTCGTAGCGCACGACGCCGTCTCCATTGTTGCGAGCCTCGCATACGCCGCCGAAACCGGCCCAGAGGTTATTTGTCGCGACCGGGCCATACAACACCTTCCCACTCTTTTCGTAGCGCGCGCCCTTCTTCGCGTAGACCGCGATTCGCGTGTTGACGATCTGCACGATATGATTTGGGCCCACGGCGAGACTGTTGTCGGAAGGATTCTTCGACTTCGTCGTGCCGTTCGGCCCTTCGAACCCAACGCCCAGCCCATCGAAGCTTTCAATCAGCGATGCAGCCGCTTTTTGTCCCTGTAATTTCTGCTCTACAGCTGCTCCAGCTTCTTTGATCACTGGCTTCGGCGCCGGTGAGGGATCTTGGTCCGCATTCAAATCGTCAGGAGATAGGCCGCAGTTTCTTTCTGTGCATGCGGATGGCTCGGAGTTGAGATCCGAGTCGCGCAATGTCGCCAGTGGAGCAGAAACATCGAATGCCTCTGCACGATGGACAACAACTGATCCTGTTGTGGGAGAGCCTTCTTTCGTCGAGCCCTGTCCCTGGTGCGAATCAGCCGCATAACTTGCGTAGCAGAGAGCTGCGAAAAGGCTCGCCACAGCAGCGGTTCTGGTAGTTTTCTCGAGATAATTCATGGATGCTCCGAAGCGGATGTCTGAAATCCCGCAGAGATGGCCGATCACAGGGAGCAAATCTTACGACGGGTTGAACTCGCGCGTCAAACAATGCGAGCGAAGTAACCGGAAAGTGTCCGTCGCATCACTCATGTTCGAGCGCACCGCAGGTTGGCGTTTGGGCGGGAGTGCAATGCGGCAGAATGATGCAAGAGTCACATGTTTTTCTTCTGAGCAATTTTGTGCGACCCGCGCATCGATGGACAACAAGAATGCGCAATCGCATTGCGAATGGAGGACTATGAGTTACTCCCGTCTATTACGGTTGCTATTCTTACCTGCCGCACTGACGGCATACTCACAGACTTCTCTGCCACGCCCTCCGGCGGCGCATGTCGTAACTATCTCTCCGGCGGACTCACACGGAAGCGAGCCAGGGATTGCTGTGAATCCAGGAAATCCAAGTCAGATCGTCGCGGTGTATCAACCCGCAACTGTCGCTTACTCGGGAGACGGCGCACAGACCTTTACGCTCGCCGACCTTCCGCCTCTGGCCGGGTGGGGCAATGGTGGAGACGTATCGACAACGTTCGACAACAAAGGCAAGGTTTATCTGTCCAGCCTTCACTTCGACAAGCTTGGCTCCGACTCTTACTGGGCGCATGGCACCGGACACAATGGCATCTTCGTGCGCCGGTCGCTCGACGGTGGCAAGACATGGGAGAAGGACGCCACGGCGGCAAAAACATTTGAGGGTAATGGGCCCGATAGTCACTTGGAGGACATGCCGCGCATTTTCGCGGACAATGTTCCGACGAGCCCATTCGCAGGAAATCTTTACCTGGGATGGATCGAATGGCAACTCGACAAATCGATCATCCTGTTTGCTCGTTTCTCCGATGAAGGAAAGACTTTCTCAACTCCGATGCGCATCAACACCCACGCAGGTCTGCCGCGTGACGACAACGGCGGGCTGGTTGGCTTGGCGGGTGTGGTAGGAGCGGACGGAACGATTTCCGCAATCTGGAACGACGGAGCGAACATCACCTTCACCTCGTCGAAAGATCGAGGTAAGACGTTCGCCCCCTGGCGAGCGATCATGGACGTAGGGGCTCCTTACTTCGGCGGGGCCGCAGGCATACCTGGGGTTGCACGCGTAATGGGATTTCCGCAAATCGGAGTCGATCCGCGGGAGGGGAAGAAGGAGGCAACCTGTATGTCACCTAGAGCGACTTCCGAAATAGCGACGTGGATGTATTCTCTTCGACCTCGACCGACCACGGCCGCACCTGGTCGCAGCCCGTGCGGGTCAATAGCGATCCCATTCATGACGGCAACGACCAGTTCTTCCAGTGGATACCTGTCGATCCGATCACAGGAGCGGTCTACGTTCAGTTCTGTGACCGTCGCGGTGATCCGGCGAATCGCAAGAGGTGGTTCACACTAGCTCGGTCGACCGACAGTGGCAAAACATTTACCAACTTCGCCTGGACAGATACTCCGTTTGCAAGCGAACAAGCCTTCCTGGGTGATTACACCTGGCTCGCCGCTTTCAACAACAAAGCCTATGGCGTGTGGACCGAGACCGTAGCGCCCCCGGCCGAGGCGCCGGGCCGCGAAGCCACCGCCGGCTCGCAAAAGCCTCAGGGGACCGCGGTCCGGGTGGGAACGGCTGATTTTTCTGGAGTGAAATAGAAATTCGGCCGACTGACCGGATTTTCCGCTTCGACTCATCCATAAGTCAGTGGCAAAAAGCTCTTGACAGCGATGGGAGCCGTATTCTATATAGTCAAAACGCATAATTTATTTTGTATACATTTTACTCGATTCCCCGTGTGGACCGGATCGTTTTCTTAACACTGCTTCAACCTCTATATCGAGAAATCGCGCGGGTGTGGCACTGGAGGATCAGATGCTAGACAGAAGGTCTCAGCTTATCGCTTCCCTGTTTGTCGCTTCTTTGGTGTTTCTTCCCAGCATGACAATGGGCCAAGCTCGCACAGAGGGTCAACTCTCTGGGAAGATCTCCGATCCGTCGGGCGCGGTTATAGCAGGGGCAAGCCTGACATTGAGTCAGGCTTCTACGGGAATCAGCCTGAGTACGACTGCCAATTCGTCAGGCGAATATGTGTTTCCGACGGTTCTGCCGGGGACCTACAAGCTGACGGTAGACGCGAAAGGGTTCAATCAAGCGAGCTACAGCGACGTACATGTCTACACCGGCAGAACCACCGATCTGAATGTCAATCTCAAGGTGGGCTCGGCCGCTCAAGTAGTGGACGTCTCGGCGGCAGGCGAAGTGCTCGAGACGACTACGAACACGCTGGCGACGACCGTTACCGCAGACTCGATTCAGGATCTCCCACTGAGTGGACGGGATGTTTTACCATTTGCCCAACTTGTTCCCGGCGCACAGGTGGGCGGCGACCTCCGCTTCACTACTTACAACTCCATGCCGAACGCAGCGATCAGCATCAGCGTGGATGGAACGAACAATAATTTTCAACGTTTCCGCACTTCCACCACGGGCTTCTTCGAAGCGGCCGCTCTCAGAGTGGGAGCCATCGACGAAGTGTCTGTATCCACAAGCGACTTGACCGCGGACGCGGGGGCCGAAGGCGCCGTGACCCTGCGTTTCACCACGAAGCGCGGTACAAATCAATTCCATGGTAGCGCGTTTTGGCAGGCTTACAACAGTGCCTTCAATGCGAACTCATATCAGAACGACGCGTACCTGGCTGCAGGACTGACGAGCCTGGGACGGAAGCAACCCTTCCATACGAACGACTTCGGCGCGAACTTCGGCGGACCGATTATCAAGAACAAGTTGTTCTTCTTCTTCAACTTCGAGTTCGAGAATCAGCCGGGCACGGCACTGTTCACTCAAGGCGTCTTGACGCCCGCTGCACAGGCGGGAACTTTCACGTACACTCGCGCCGACAACGGCCTGACACAGACAGTAAATCTCTACAACGTCGCGGCCGGGTCCGGGCTCCCCTCCAGTCTGAACGCGAACGTGCAGAGTGTGCTGGGTTCGGTCAACACCCTGGCTGCGAAGGGTACTCTCTCCCCGAACACGACCGATGCGTATTTGCAGAGCCTGCAGAGCACATTGAATTTCACGGCAGCGCAGAACACGAAGCAGAGGTGGCCTACAGCGCGTGTGGACTATCTGGTCACGCCCAAGATCACATGGCACACTTCCTACGATCTGTATTGGCGCACCTATCCAAGGACTCCGGTGTACCCAGGGGATTCAATTCAGATAGGCGGGTTCCAGTCGTCCTACTCAACTTTCTCGACCGGAGTAGATTGGACGATCAATAATCATCTGGTCAACCAGGCCAACTTCGGCGTTCTGAATACGCAGGAGCGGGCACAGCCGGGGAATTCGTTCAACGCGTTTCAGGGCATCAACTTTTTGCCCATCGCTCCTTCATTTGCGGTAAGTAATACTCCGGCATTCACGCCTCCCGTTCCCTACAACAACAGTATTCTTCCCGAGCCTCGCAACAATCCGGTTTGGGATTTGACCGACAACGTGAGTTGGAGCCACGGGCACCACACATTCACTTTTGGCGGCCACTATCGTTTTTCCAACCAGCACGATGTGAATACACAGCCTCCCGTTGCGGAGAACCTTGGAATTTCGGGCAACGATCCTGCGGCGAGTATGTTCAACACCAGTCCGGTCGCGGGATGTACGCAGGATACGCAGGGATGTTTCCCCGGTGGGCTCTCGACCGCCAACAACAACGAGGCACTCGTGGACGCCCAATCCCTATACTCAACCTTAACCGGTCGCGTGGCTTCGATTTCGGGCTTTGTCCCGCTGGACACGTCGAGCAAGAAATATGAGACGGGTGGGGTCACCAGCATCAAGGAGCATCAGACAGTCGGCGGATTTTACTTTCAGGATGGCTGGAAAGTTACTCCCCACTTCTCTTTGAACTACGGTTTCCGCTGGCAGTTTTCTTCCGCTTTGACGAATACCGACAACTACTTCACCAGCCCCACCATCGCGGATTTGTACGGCCCGTCCACTCAACTGTTTCAGCCGGGAGTTCTGAACGGGAATCCCAATCCACAACTGCAGCTTCGTCCTTCGAGTTATAGCGGGGACTTCAAGCAGCCCGCTCCGAACTTGGGTTTCGCCTGGAATCCGTATTTCAGCGAGGGATGGCTCAAGAAACTAGCGGGAGGAGACGGCCTCGTGATCCGCGGCGGCTTCGCGGTGAACCATTACGATGAAGGATGGATCCCATGGGAGAATGTGGCGACCGGCACCCTCTCGAATCAAACAGTCTCTCTGAATCCGGGACAGTTCACTCCCGGATCCATCTTGTTCGATCCCGTCGGTTCATCTCTGCCTCCACTCAACTCCATTCCAGGCAGCTTCTCGCTCCCGCTTCCGGAAGCGGCGTTGACTTTTACGCGCGACGGCAATTTCAGCACAGTTGACCCAAAGATTCGGACCCCGTACATCGAGAACTGGACATTTGGATTCGAGAGAAAAATCGGAAAGAGTTGGGCTCTGGATGTGAACTACGTGGGGAACCATTCGGTGCACATGTGGGAAGCCTACGACCTCAACGAAGTGAATATCTTCCAGAACGTGAACGGGCTCACCTCTTTCCTGCAGGATTTCCAGAATGCGCAGGCGAACTTTACCGCCAGTGGCGGAACAACTTTTGCCGGGCCCAATCCGACACCCATTCTTACGCAGGCATATGCTGGCCAACCCGTCGGGAGCACCTTTCAAAACCCGAGCAATCTCTTCCTGGTTCAGACGGGCCAGGCGGGAGCTCTGGCGGGTGCGATCACGCAGAACCCGACGTTTTTCTGCAATCTTGTCGGCAGCACGTTCTCGCCTTGCGTGACTCAGGGCTACAACGCCAGCGCGCCTACGCCTACGGCTTACCCCATCAATTTCTTTCAGGTCAATCCTTATGCGGGCGGCCAGGCTCTGACCCTGCTGTCGGATCCGGGATCAGAGTCCTACAACGGCTTGCAGATTCAGGGGAAACATACGGCAGGTCACGGCTTGACCTTCATGGCCAACTACACCTATAGCCACTCGCTCACCAACCGTTATCTGGGGGACTACTATCAGGCTGACGGAGCGCTTGTTGATTTCTTCACGCTGCGGAATCCTAGACTCAATCGGGTGCCTTCGCCCTACGACCTCCGCCATGTTTTCAAGACCTATTTCAACTATGACCTTCCATTTGGTCCGGGGAGAGCATTCAAGACAGATAGCTCCGCAGTCAATCGCGTGATCGGGGGATGGACGATCGGAAGCGTGATTGCAGCTCAAACGGGACGCAACTTCAAGCTGGCCGGCGGCGTCAACACCTACAACTACTGGGATGGTCCAACCCCGGCAAATGCGAACGGGACGCCGGCCGGTATTCTCAGCTACGTCCCCAATGAGAACGATTCCGGAGTCACTCTGAACAACATTACTCCGTCGCAGCTGCAGAAGAAAGTCGGCGTCTATTCCACCGGGAATCCGTACTCTCCCGTCTCGGTCCTTCCAGCCTCTCTTTTCGGTCCGGGCGGAGCCATCCAGCCCTCCTCCACGCCCGGTCAGTTGGGAAGCATCATCTTCCTCAAAGGACCGAGACTGTTCAACACCGACATCTCGATCATCAAAGCCATTCCGATTACAGAACACGTGAAAATGAACCTGTATGCGGAAATGTTGAATGCCTTCAACCATCCCAACTTCAACTTTACGGACAGCTATTCCGGGGGTACCAACAATCCGGCACAGTTCTTGCTTGTAAACAGCGCACCGTATGCTCCGGGAACGGTTGGGCAAAATGGCAACCGGCAAATTCAGTTCCGGATGCAAGTAGCTTTCTAGCGGCGAGAATAACCGGGGCGGAAGCCCGTTCGACGCAGATCATTCGCGATGCGTTGCAGTCGCGGCCGCAGTGTGTTGTCCCCTACGCATTGCCGAGTGGGAAGAAAGTATCTGACATCACTGGATCGGAGTACCGGAGACAGTAGCCATGCGCGGCCTTTTCTCTAGGGCAGTGTCAAGAGCCCTCGTTGTTGTGCTGGCGGTCACGGCCGTTGTGGGCGCTCAGACTGCTTCCTCGACTTCCCAGCAATCCTCAGCACCTCAGCAACCGGCGGCCGCGCAGCAACCGCGCCGCCATCATGAGCCCACGAAGGCCGACATCCTGCGCGGAGCTTACGGACCGTACCGCGCCAATAACGATCTACTGTTCTATCACCTGGATATTCGAGTTGATCCCGAGAAGAAGTTCATCAGCGGCAACAATCAGATCCGGTTCAAGATGCTCAAGGATGACACGCGTATCCAACTCGACCTGGCCGACGCGCTGAGCATCGACAAAATCCTTTTCGGCACGGTTCCACTCAAGTACGAGCGGGATTCCGGCGCGGTCTTCGTCGATTTCCCAGAGACATTAAAAGCCACTCATGTCTATACCCTCGACTTCTACTACTCCGGGTCGCCTGTACAGACGGGCCGGTTCGGAGGCTTTACGTTCGGAAAAGATCCTTCCGGTCACCCGTGGATTTATACGGCGTGCGAAGGCATCGGGGCAAGCATTTGGTGGCCGAACAAGGACCAGTGGCGCGATGAGGTGGAAAATATGCAGATCAGCGTGTCGATTCCGAACGATCTCGTCGATGTCTCCAACGGGAAGTTTATGGGCAAGACGGATCTCCGTGATGGCTACACGCGATGGGACTGGTTCGTGCATTACCCCATCAATAATTACGATGTGTCGCTGAATATCGGCAACTATCGGCACTTCTCCGATCGTCTGGGCGACCTGCCGTTGGATTTCTATGCGCTGCCTGAGGACCTTGAGAAAGCCAAGAAGCAGTTTGGGCAGGCGAAGGGAATGTTAAAGGCTTTCCAGCACTACTTCGGCGAGTATCCATTCAAGAAAGATGGCTACAAACTGATTGAAGTGCCCTACTCCGGGATGGAACACCAAAGTGCAGTCACTTATGGAAATCATTTTGCAAACGGCTATCTGGAACGCGACTGGACCGGCGTTGGCATAAGCCCCCGATTCGACTTCATCATTATCCATGAGAGCGGACACGAGTGGTTCGGCAACAGCATCACCGCGGCCGATAGCTCGGATATGTGGATCCACGAAGGCTGGACGACATACCTTGAGAGCCTGTACGTCGAATACATGTACGGGCATAACGACGCCATCAAGTATCTGAACGGATACAAGTCGAAGGTCAAGAACGAAGAACCCATTATTACGGCGCGCGAGGTCCACGGCGAGCCGGCGCCCGACCAGTACTTCAAGGGCGTGCTCTTTATTAATACGCTGCGCAGCATCGTCAACGACGACAAGCGCTGGTGGAAGCTGATACGCGGCTTCTACCAGCATTTCAAATATCAGAACATCATGACCGAAGACATAGTGCAGTACTTCAACCAGCAGACCGGAATGAATCTGACGCCAATCTTCGATCAGTATCTGCGCCACACCGCAATCCCCACGCTCGAATTGAAGTTCGATGACGGCAAAGGCACGGTTTCTTACCGATGGAAGGCCGACGAACCGGAGTTCCAGATGCCAGTGCGGGTCGGAAAGCAAGACAAGTGGCAGATCATCCACGCAACCACCGACTGGCAGACCATGCCGAATTCCCTCAAGAGGGATGAATTCAGCGTCGCCACTGACTTGTACTACGTCGAGGTCACGAAGGAAAAGGGATAGCACGGTTCGAGCAGAATCACCTTATAATCAACCCGAAAAAACATGCGTTTCTCAAACATGATTACCGCAGTGGATCTGCACGCTTGCGGGGAACCGGGAAGGGTGATCACTGGCGGGATACTCGACGTGCCGGGCCGCACGATGTTCGAGAAGAAGACGTACCTGGAGCGGCATCTCGACGGGCTGCGCAAACGAATGCTGCGAGAGCCGCGCGGATATCCGGCAGCGAACTGTAACCTGCTTCTGCCGCCAACCGATCCTCGTGCGCAGGCTGGTTTTGTCATCATGGAGCAGGTCGAATATCCGCCAATGTCGGGAACGAATACAATCTGCGTGGTCACGGCGCTGATCGAAATGGGCATGGTGGCAGCGGTCGAGCCCGCAACGACGCTCATGCTCGACACACCCGCGGGCCTTGTGCAGGTCGAAGCGGAAGTGCAAGCCGGCAAGGTGAAGCGGGTTACGTTCGAAAACGTGCCCGCTTTTGCCACGCACCTGGGCGCGAAGATAGAAGTTCCACAACTCGGAACCGTTACCGTGGACGTAGCCTACGGCGGCATGTTTTACGTCATCGCCGAAGCAGAGCCTCTCGGCTTGCAGCTCTCGCCCGACCAAGGACGAGATATTGTCCGGGTGGGCGAAATGATCAAAGCAGCTGCCCGAGAGCAGTTGCCTGTGGCACATCCGGAGAATCCTGAGATTCACGGCATCACGATCGGCCAACTTACCGGCCCACCCACGAATCCGGCTGCGGTGGCCAAGAACACTGTCATCGTTTCAACCGGACAACTCGACTGGAACAAACCTGGTACGTGGACGGGTGCCATCGACCGGTCGCCCTGCGGAACCGGTACCTGTGCCCGCATGGCGGTACTTCACGCCAAGGGCAAGCTCCCACTGAATCAGCCATTCCCACACGAAGGGATTCTCGGAACCATCTTCACCGGCCGCCTCGTGCGTGAAGTCCAGGTTGCTGGCTTTCGCGCAGTTGTCCCACAGATCAGCGGCACGGCGTGGATCACCGGATTCGCCCACTACGTAGTCGATCCCGAGGATCCTTTCCCGGAAGGCTTCACAGTCGGCGACATCTGGGGCGCCGCGGCGGATCGGCCGCTGACTTAGCTCGGGGTGTTCGAACTGTCGGAAAGCCGATCAGCAACCGTCCTGCAGTTACGCCATTTCCTTGTCCGACCCATCCATCTCTTCGATCACAACCACGATCATGATTCCTACTTCGAACTCCCCTGCGAAGGGGAGCGGGATACCCAATCATTACGCCGGTGATTTACTGCACACCATGGGGATTTCCGGGCGCTCCCGCGTGCGAACCGACCTTCCGAACTGACCGTAATCCCAGCCCGGGCGCCACATCCAGTACAGATGTAGAGCCAGCTTCCGAGCCATCGCTACCTTCGCGATCTTCCGTCCTCGGTGCGGGGACAGGTGGAAAAACTTACTTCGCCAGGCGGGTCGACGCGTGAGGTGGGTCGATTGTGAGCGCCGGGGACCTAACCATTCGTAAGGTGGGTGGTTCGCTGATCCGCCGATCCCGAAACCGACGACGAGATGGCTTAACTCGTGGGGTAGTGAAAAGCTGCTGCGTCCACCCCCACCACTCTGAAAGACAAGGACTGATCCGCCACTATCAGCCCCCGGGCCCAATTTGGTGTCAGATTTGGTATCAAAACGCGTCGATTTTACCCCTTGTTGCCGACTCATCCGACTATTAAAGCCTGTGCCGTCAGCTCGGACGGAGTTTTCGGTAACCACAGCCGGCAGAGAGCGCAGTACGGGAACCCTAACGAACGCCCACGCTCAATCTATGCGACCATGAAACACCCGCATCACATGCAGGATATTCATAGTATTATATTTCAATGATAATTGACCGCAAGGTCGATATCGCCCTCGTCCGGACGGCCTTGCGTCGCAGCCGTGCCGTCGCCATCCTGGGACCGCGCCAGTGTGGCAAAACGACGCTCGCCCGTCACTTTGTCTCCCCTGACTCGCTGAACTACCTTGATCTTGAGGAGCCTCAAAGCTTGGCCCGCCTGGCCGAACCAGCGACAACCCTCCGTCCCCTCAAAGGCTTGGTTGTTATCGATGAAATACAGCGGCGCCCAGACCTATTTCCGTTGTTGCGTGTTCTCGCCGATCGTTCACCGATTCCCGCGCGATTCCTCATTCTCGGCAGCGCTTCACCCGACTTGCTACAACAATCCTCAGAGACGCTCGCCGGCAGGCTCGAGACGGTTCCCCTAGAGGGATTTCGGCTCTCTGATCTCGGCGCTGCCGCCCAGCGGCGCCACTGGCTCCGCGGCGGCTTCCCGCTTGCATACACCGCCCGTACCGAAACTGACTCGGTGAGTTGGCGGCGGCAATTTCTCCAAACGTTCCTCGAGCGCGACCTTCCACAACTGGGAATTACAATCCCTGCTGTTTCGCTAAGGCGCTTCTGGAACATGGTCGCCCACTATCATGGCCAGATCTGGAACGCAGCCGAGTTGGCCCGCGCTTTAGCCGTCAATGAATCGACGGTACGCCGGTATCTCGATCTCATGACTGGCGTCTTCATGGTCCGCCAGTTAACGCCCTGGTTTGAAAATGTGGGCAAACGCCAAGTTAGAGCTCCGAAAGTGTATGTCCGAGACACTGGGCTGTTGCACACACTCTTGGGTATCAACACCCAACGTGACTTGGAAAACCATCCGAAGGTAGGAGCCTCGTGGGAGGGCTACGCCATTGAGGAAATACTCAAGGCATTCCGCCCCGACGAGGCCTACTACTGGGCCACACATCAGGGGGCTGAGATTGATCTGGTTCTTTTCAAGTCTGGCCGCCGAATCGGTGTCGAATGCAAACGCGCTGACGCACCCAAGATCACGCCCTCCATGCGGGTCGCTCTGGCCGATCTAAAACTCGACCGCATTCATGTTGTGTATCCAGGAGAAAAGACATACTCGCTTGCAAAGAATATCGAGGTCATTCCACTTGCCACATTCCTTAAAGCAAAGTAGAGAATTCATCTGGATTCCCTTGGACATCATTCCGGGTGTCATTTTTCCTTAAGTGCGAGGATGGCGTCTACTTGAGCCAACGCCCTCTTGTATTCACCCTGGGTGAAATAGGCGGAAGCGAGAATCCTGTGGGCTTCGACCACTTCGTCCGATTTCGATGCCGCATTAAAGACATCTCGGAACCTACGTTCGCACCCATGCAAATCATTAAATGCGCACGCAACGGCCCCCTGATAGAAGGCCGAGGCGCCACCTTTAATCCCGGAATCACGAAGCTCGAACCATTAATGGCGATCGTAAAGTGACTTTAGGTTGGTGTCGTCCTTCCGCGCACCGAAGCACAACGAGGCCAGGAGAACCCAGCAGGATACAATCGCCGAAACTTTAAGTGAACTCTTCGGGACCTTCGTTCGGGGAGAATGCCAGCTTAGCGAAAAACGTCGGCCCATCGCGTGAGCGCTCGCCAGCAGCGACGAGCAGCGAGCCAAATCCACCGTAGGGAAACACCGCCGGCGCTTCCCCATATCTGCCAGCAGCGTTATAGCAGGCACGCAATTCCGGCTGGGCGAAAATTTTGAAAGCCCGTTCGAGAGCGATCTGATCAACCCTTGAGCCCCCGCCAGTTCCAGATTGCGAAGCTTAAACGCCACACGAAGGTCGGCTGGAGAAGCAGTCGCCGGGATCCGCAATTTCTCGTAGAGGCGGGGCCGAGGTTTGCTTTCGGCAGCATTCGGGAAACCGTAGAAGTAGCCGCGCAAGGTTCTCGAGGGCATGAAGATCGCAGAAATGCGAAGAGGTTTTCGCAAAACCAGGGAGTGCAACCTGTCCCAACTTGTCCCAATTCTAATTTGGGGTTTTACTGATATTCGGGCGGCGGATGAATTCCGAGAGTTCCGGGTGCGTCTCCTAGAGCTTTAGATCGCTTGGCATTTCTGTATCATGTTTAATAATCCGCGTTTATAGCGGATTATCATACACGAGGATAAAAGAAGTTATATACTCATGTTTATACTTCCGCATATTATGCGGATAATAGAGCATGGATTCAGCCCAACGCACTGCCTTCTCGTCGTACATGACGCGCCTGCTTTCGATGGGCGGTGTGGTCTTTTCGGCGGAAGAGGCCCGAAAAGCACTTGGCGTCAGCCACGGCGCTTTGCTCGACGCGGCCGAACGCCAGCAGCGTAAGAAGCATCTGGTCAGCCCCCGGCGCGGATTCTACGTCATCGTCCCGCCCCAGTACCTCTCATGGGGGGCACCGCCGCCGCCGTGGTACATCGATGATCTTATGCGCCACGAAGGCCGTCCTTACTATGTGGGACTGCTCAAGGCGGCGGAACTGCATGGCGCCACGCATCAGGCCGTGATGGAATTCCAGATCGTCACGGACAAGCGACTGCCGAAAATCCACGTCGGGCGATCTGCCATCACCTTCTATTACCGCAAGAACATGGCAGCGGCCAGCAAAGGCATTGAGGACCGCAAGACGGACACGGGCCGCATGAATATCTCATCCGTCGAACTGACGCTGCTGGACCTGGTGCGCTATCCGCACGCCTCCGGCGGTCTGGACAATATCGCCACGATCATTTCCGATCTTGCCGACCGCATCGATGCCGGAAAGCTCGCCACGCTGTCTGAAGCATACGAACGATCCATCAGACAGCGTCTCGGCTACCTGCTGGATCGCTTCGGTCAGCCCCCGCGCACGGAAGCCTTGCACGCAGCACTGCCACAGGGTCCGGCGCCTCCGTGGATTGAACTCGAACCCTCACAGGCGGCTGACCCGGATTTATCGCCAAAACGGACGGAACGGAATGAACGGTGGCATGTGATTGTCCGCCGCCTCCCGGAGCGTGATGAATGATTCCGATGATGAACATCGTCGCATGGGGCAACGTCGTTCCCTGGGGGGAGCAGCGGCAAGTCGAGCAAGACCTGATTATCAGCCGCGCCATCATCGATCTTTTCGCCGATCCGTTGCTGCGCGTGCAGCTCCGGTTCCGTGGCGGCACGGCGCTGAATAAGCTGCATTTCCCCGCTCCCGTCCGGTACTCGGAAGATATCGATCTGGTCAGAACGACCGCTGGACCAATCGGTCCGATACTCGACCGAGTCCGGGAAAGGCTGGAGCCGTGGCTCGGGCGTGGCAATTTCGAACAAAGCCAGGTTGCGCCGAAACTCAGGTTTCGGGCGCAAGCGGAGGACCCGGCTGCCCAGATACGTCTGAAAGTCGAGATCAACACGTGGGAGATAGAAGCCTACGATGCGCCGCAAGCCATTTCTTTCCGCGTGGACAATCCGTGGTTCGCTGGCAATGCGGAAATACCAACCTTCTCCTGCGAGGAGATGCTGGCAACCAAGTTGCGCGCGCTGCTTCAGCGCACAAAGGACGCGATCTGTTCGACCTTGCTCACAGCCTCGACGTATTTGAGGGCCTGAACGCAGTGCGCGTGGCAGAGTACTTCGCGCGATACCTTCAAAGATCGGAGATGCGAATCTCCCGCGCCGAGGCGGAACAGCGGATGTTCGCGAAGCTGAACAACCCCAACTTCCTTGCCGATCTGCGCCCCTTGCTCGCGGCGACTGAAGCAGCGCAGCTGACTGATGGTGCGATGAAGGCCGCGTTTGTCAAAGTCTTCTCGCGGTTTGTTATATTGCTGCCCGGCGACCAATGGGCGCGATCCGAGGAAATGAAAGAACGTTTTGAGATCGTGCTATGATCTTGCCCGGCCCGGGGGCAACTTTGCCGTCGACGTGTCTGTTTCGTTCTCAGCTTACACAGGCATCGGAGTAATTAAATCCCGCCAGATCTCGTGCGCCGTAATTGCGAGTCATGCTGGCACGCCTCCTGGGCGAAAACCACCGATCGGTCCAGCGTCGGCGTTCGGATAACTTCCGCATAAAGCCCGTGATTCGGGAGTTTCTGCGATGGATTCTCACAGGCTGATCTGTCAAGTACCAAACTCCGTTGAGCCCGCTTGTGCCTAGTCCTTGAATGTGATACTTAGTGCCGCATGAAAACGCTTACCCTTCTCTGTCCCCTTTTGCTCACGCTCTCTCCCGCTCTAGGAATTTCGCAAACGCAGGTTGAGCCGCCTTCCATCTCGATTGTGGTGAAGGCTGGAAAATTGCTTGACGCGGGCAAAGGGAGTTACGTCGAGAACGCGGCCATCTGGATCGAGGCCGACCGCATTAAAGAAGCGGGCCGTTTCGCCGATATTCAGCCGCGCGCTCCCAAGGATGCCAAGCTCATCGATCTCAGTCAGTTCACGGTACTGCCCGGCCTGATCGACTGCCACACACATATCATGGCGCGCATCCCCAACGGTCCCGATGGATACACTTTGAACCTCGCCACCAAATCGCAAGCCTTTCGTGCCCTCGAAGGCGCATACAACGCGCGCATAACACTGCGAGCAGGATTCACCACCGTTCGTGATGTTGAGAACGAAGGCTCCGGTTACGCGGACGTCGCCCTCCGAGATGCCATCAATCAGGGACTCGCAGAAGGCCCCCGCATGCAGGTCGCAACACGGGCGATCGCCGCCGTCGGTCAATACAATCCTTTCGGAGTCTCAGCGGACTTGATCGATTTTCCTACCGGCGCCCAGATGGTGAGCGGAGTGGAAGAGGCACGACGGGCTGCCCGCGAGCAGATCGGTCATGGCGCCGACTTAATCAAAGTCTACGCAGACTGGGATCACCCCACGCTCACCGCTGAGGAGATGCAGGTCGTGGTAGAAGAAGCGCACAAGCAAGGTCTCAAAGTGGCGGCACACGCCTATACTCCAGAGGGCATCCGCAACGCACTGAATGCCGGAGTCGATTCCATCGAGCACGGCAACAACGCCGAGAGGGCGACGCTTGAACTGATGAAAGAGAAACATGCGTACTGGGTGCTCACCAAAGGCCACTTCCGCGATCGTCTCAAAACCGAGACTAACCCTCGAGTACGCAAATACCTCGAAGATACCTTGCAACGCGCTCGACAAAATATAGCCATTGCGCGCGAGCTCGGTGTGAAGATCGCGAACGGCTTTGACCCCGCAAGCGCAGAAGCACACGGCAAGAATGCCGATGAAATCGTTACGGCCACAGAGCTAGGGCTGACCCCTCTTGAGGCCATTCGTGCCGCCACGATCAACGCAGCCGATTTGATGGGCTGGCAGGACCGCGTCGGAGCTATCGAACCGGGCAAGTTCGCCGACTTGATCGCTGTCGACGGAAATCCTCTTGTGGATATCAGTGTCTTGCAAAATGTAAAGTTCGTGATGAAAGGCGGCGCCGTGATCAAGGACATAATCCCCTGAGCTCGGATCATTCCCATGCCAACGGTCGGATAAGGTAGTCGGAAACACTTGTCGTCCTTAATTCCCGGATGGTCGGCAAGGAACTCAGAGGTGAACCGCAGATCGGAGCCTAGCGCGCCGGGCGCATGAAGCTCATGTGTGTAGTGTATATAATGTACACTACACCTTAAAACCCACAAATACCTACTCTGGTACCCTCGACACGTTAAAACCCCAGCTAAATCACGTGTTGCGCTTGTATTTGGGTGGGGCTGTTGGAAGCGTAGTGTATAAAATCAAAGACGAATTCAGGTATTTACTAACGCCTAAATTTCGGTGCGCTTTAGCAGATAATCGAGGCCCCCGATGCGGAACCAGCGGTAGCCGTAGGGCTCAAGCAAAATGCGATGCCTGCCGGATGCGTTGGGAGTGCTGTGATCGTTTGACAGGAGATTGACGAGCTGGCCATCCACTTTCGCGCCAGCCCGGAATTTGACTTCTGTGGGAATGGGACTGAGGTTGTGTAGGAATAGAAGGGAGTTGTTGCGCCAATCGTAGCGGAGCGCAAGCACCTCGGGTTTCCCGGTCCCGAGGATTGAAAAATCGCCCCAACCGATCTCGGGAACTTCTTTCCTCATGCGGATCATGCGTTCGGTCCAGTCCATGAGGGAGTTGGGATCGCGCTTCTGTGCGGCGACATTTACGTGCTCGAAACCGTAAGGGCCTTCGGCGATTACGGGAATTACCGGTTTATCACTTTCCGTGAATCCCGCGTGCGGTTCATTGGACCATTGCATTGGCGTACGGGCGCAGTCGCGTTCAGGCAGATCGAGGTTGTCACCCATGGCGATTTCGTCTCCGTAGCGGAAGACGGGAGTGCCGGGGAGCGTCATCATCAGACTGTATGCGAGCTCAAGCCTGCGTCGGTCGCCTTGCATCATAGGAGCGAGACGGCGGCGAATCCCTCGCTTGTATAGCTGCATGTTCGGCTCAGGACCGAACGCGGCGAAGACTGCCTGGCGCTGCTTCTTCGTCAGGCGACCGAGGTCGAGCTCATCGTGGTTTCGTAAGAACTGCGCCCACTGCGCGGTGGCGGGACGTGGCTTGGTAGTCTTCAAGGCCTTGACGAGGG
>Ga0210406_10000191_pt1 | contig 94114 bp, 216 predicted proteins | sample IncBWC30MmetaG_FD_155454 | JGI IMG/M metagenome (GOLD analysis project Ga0210406, IMG submission 155454) | Forest soil microbial communities from Barre Woods Harvard Forest LTER site, Petersham, Massachusetts, United States - Inc-BW-C-30-M | ecosystem: Environmental > Terrestrial > Soil >... | reverse complement strand
GGCGTCCGTCAGGATGCGGCGGACAATCACCTCGTCGATCGGATTCGGCAACAGCATGGCCGGACCTTGGACCATCCTGATCTCGCCGGTCTTGCGCTTCATCACGTAGCGGGCATTGCCGCTCGGGATTGCCGTGGCAAAGTGCTTGGATCGACCATCATACGTCACCAGCGAGTGTTCCTCGCGGGGGAAGTAGATCGACTGCTCCTTGCCAGTGACGAAGATCTCCTCGCCTGTTTTATATTTCTTCCCGTTCTCCTCGTAGTCGGCGATGACTTTGATGAAAATGCCTTGGATCTCGTTCAGCTCCATGGCCCGAAACTTCTTGCGTCCGTCATGCTGGATGAACGTCTCCGTCGGCTCAGGAAACACCACCTGCGGACCGCGCTCATAGCGTTTCTGGCCACCTTCGCTGACGAGGATCGAGTACTCCAGTCGCTCCAGGGTCAAAGCATTGCGCACGAAGTCCCCTTTTTCATCAGGAACGACTTCCACGCCCGTGCCCGGGATGAAGAAGCTTGCTTCCGTGCCTTTGATGATGAGGAGCTTGCCCACTGCCAGATCGCTCGGTGGCGGTGTGGGCGTTGAGCTGCCGTCAGCACCTTTGACGATGGCGGTGCTCCAATTCTTGCGAGCCTCCTCCTCGTTGTAGACGCGGACCAGCAGATACTGATTCGAGCGGATCTGGTGACCCTTGATCACCTTGGCCGACTGCCACGGCCAAAGCGAGAACGTTGCCGGACCGGGGATGTTCACCTTGCGACCGAGTCCCAGCTCTGGCGATTGGCGCTGCGAGGCCTCTTCCGGGTGCTCGCCCTTCTGGGCCGGGTTGGTGAGAACGATATAGCTGTTCTCGTCGGCCAGAGGGGACTTCCGCACTGCCTTGTCCAGCGAGTCCACCGTCGAGAACGAATCCTGGATCGGATCGTAGGTGACGGGGATGTCCTGGGGTGTCTGGTTGACAGTTATTGGGCCAGAGTAAACCTTGATCGATCCCTTGCCACTGTCCTGCATGTACACGTATTGGCCAGGAGCCAATACTAGGTCGCGTTTCCGTTCGTCGGCCATATAGATCCCTCCATCATTTTTTCATCCGTTGGGCTCTGATCACCTGCTTGAGACGAGCAAACACGCTCTCGCCCTTGGAGCGTGCTTCGTTGATCGCCTCCATCCGCTCCTTCATGCGTCGATCAAACGCAAGGCGTTGTTTCTTGGCCACCTTGCCTTCAAACCATCGAAGGCCGTTCAGCTCGTTGATATGCATGCGACCATCGTGATCTTCGAGATCGCAGCGAATTTCTCCCGTCCAGCCCTTGAAACGGCGAGTCGCAGTGCATCGAGCCATGAGCTACCTCCGTGATTCGGCCTCAAGTATCTTCTTGGCGATCCCGGGAGCGAGCTTCACGGCCAGCTCCATTGGATCTTCGTTAACCAAGCGATACTTCAACTGTGGACGAATAGCGATCAACTCGTCCAGAGCTTTCCGAATCACGGTCTCCGTAAACTGCTTTTTACCTTCTTCCCAGCTCTTGTTAAATGCCAGAAGATCAAATCCGTAAACCTTATGAGCAACCTGTTTCTGAAACTCTAATGCCTCGTCGAGGGCAATCGCACAGATTGGAACGAAGCGGCTCAGCCACTCATCGAGACTCATCGGAAGGCTTCTTCTCTGCCCAGACTAGCTCCGACGCAGCCTTGATCATCGCGTCCATATGCCACCTTGGAGCGTGTGTTGTGATGGCGGTAAGAAGGTCTTCGAGTGTCTCCATTGCCAAGCTGAATTTATTTTTCAGGCCGGTGAGGACAATCTGTAGCTCAAACTCAGTTGGCTGCTCCACGGGCAACGGCTTGGTCGACTTCGCCGGAAGAGGCGGGGGCGCGATGTATTTTGCCGACTCAATGGCGGCGTCGCGGAGCTTGTTCTCAATCGCGCTCTCGAAGTCTTCCTGGTGATCTTCGTGAGGGTGTTCTTGTTCGTGATCGATATGTACCTGTTCCAGGATGAAATTCACAAGCTCGGTTGCCGTCTTTTCAATCCACTGCTCAAACGGATGGTCGTTCGGAGTGGCTAGCTTACCGGTGGGCAGTGGTCCGATTCTTTTGGCGAGTTCGAGAAACCGCCGCTGCTGCATCTCCTTCTTGGTTTCAACAACCTGGTCCATTGTCAGACGAGTCCCCTCTCTGTTGCTATCCATTCGGAGATCACCAGCGTGCCTTCGTGACCATCCTTGTAGACCTCGGAGTCATCGTCGATCTGACTTTTCGGGATCCACACCTTTTTGCCCTCAATGACGCAGAGCAGGGAGGAGTCTGTCTCTTTGATTGCCACTACTTCGTCGAATGAAACCGTCTCACGCGCCATGAAGACCTCTGCTGGATCGTCTTCTTCTGTTTCGTCAGGCATGTCCATGTTGTCGCCGCTCACCAGAACTTCCTCACGTAGTGCACGACGACAACCAGCACGAAGACGGTCCAGGCGAGCATGAAGATCCCGATCAGCATCTCCAGCAGCGTAAAGCCGCTGAGTCGACGCATACGCTTGCGTAGATCGGCCGTTTTCAGCTTGGCTAAGATCGACTTGTCGAGCATTTACTTTGGCTCCCCACCGTCTCCGAAAACCCCGTCGGGGATATACGGAGAATCTGGTCCAGGTCCGGTCGAATCGTCATCACGATGATGAACGGCAACACGTGAATTCAAGTTCGCCTCGTCTGGGACGGAAGAATACTTCGTTTGTCCTCGTGGCTGCCCAGCCTCTGCGGGAGGCGGATCAGCCTTGTTCGTCTCCACGAGCTTCGTGGTAACTACATGGCGACCCGCCTCCCGCATCGCTGCGACGAATGCTTCCTTCATAGCGGACAACAGAGGAGGGGGGATGTGGCCCAACTCGAAGGCTAGCTTTCCGCGGACTTGCTTCGCATACTTCTCCGCGGTTTCGTCGCACCACTGGTACCACTGCTGAAGCTCCGTCAGCTTCTCGGCGGGAAGCTTGTCTTTAACTTTGTCGAGCAAGTCCATTGCCAGCATTCAGCGGCAGGACTGTTTGATTGGCTAGTGGTGGATCTGATTTTCTTGATGTTGCTCGGAAAACTCTAGGAGTTTTCCCGACCCTTCCCCATGCCGTTCATCTTCATACCCGATCCTTTGGCCGTTGATCCCGAGCTTGCCCCAGCCGCGGGTGGCTTGCGAACAGGTGGCTGGCCGCCCATCACCTTGTTGACGGCACCAGATGACATAGGCTTCGGCTTGCCAGCTACCTGATGTGCAGGCTTGTTTGGCATCCCAGCACCCCCAAGCTTCGGGTGGGCCTTTTCCATGCCAGTGCCGCCCATGCCATGGGGTTTCTGCTGGGAGGGAGTGATCGCGGGCTTGAGCGTTGGCTTGGGTCCCATAGGCCTATTGCCAGCTCCAACCATGGGTTTTGGAGGTCCCATAATGCGGGTCATCTCAGCAAGAGTCTTGCGAGCTTCAAGGATGATCCGCTTGAACATGTGTGCGATAGTACGTGGCGATTAGATCCCTGTCTACCTAACCATTTATTTCGCGAAGTAACACTATTATTGTCAAGTCATGTTCAATGGTTATAATCATTATTGAGAACACAATCCAGTTGACAATGCGTCGCGTCAACAGGCATGGTTCGCGGCAGCAAGAATTCCCCTCTGAGGAGAGACATGAGCACTAAGTCAGCACAAACACGACGTAGCGTTAGTATATCCGGCAAGTTGTATGAAGCGCTGCGCTCGTATGGTAAGCCGCTTGATCTGTCGATGAGCGAGATTATCGAAGAGGAGATGCGTCGCTTTCTGAAGATGCCATCCCGGGCTGATCAGGTATCAGTTGCCAAAGTAAAGGAGGTGGAAAAGACTCCAGAAGCGAAGCAAGTCGTGGCTGTTCCGGTGAAGAAGCCGGCAATTAAGCCAGCTCCAGAGCCGAAGCCGGTCAGGATGGATAAGCCCTGGGTCAAGGCAGGTTTCAAGACTCGCGAGGAGTGGAGGGCGGACCAGCGGAAGAAGCCCAAGCCTCCCACCGACCTTGAATTCAACAAGATGGTTGACGAGAAGCTGGAGGAGAAGAAGGTCAGACATACGCCGAGCTTCAGTCCGTTCTACAACAAGAAGCCGAAGAGGCAGGCGCTAGATCCAGCTCTCAACCCACGCGGCGTTATCGAACCTCCGAAGGTACTGGAGAAGCCAGATACTTCAAAGTTCGACGAGTGGGAAAGGGAACAGCCCAAAGCGAAGGTCGAATCCATCGAGAAGCGTGTGCCGCAGTCGAATATCGTACTTCTCTAGTCTCGACAATCATTACACCCTGCTTTTACATGATTCGGGTGACACTCCCGCGCTCAATCCTTCTCAGCATACTGCTCTTAGCCTGCACTGAAGAACACCATGAGGGGATGGTAAGCCACCCGTGTTTCTCTAATGGAACATGTAACGATGGGCTCACGTGTATCACATGGTCGACCTGGTCCAAGAACGATGGCAGGTGGATCACAACGTACAAGTACACGCCAGCTAAGACTGAAGGACTCGAAGAAGCCTCAGCAAGCATCTGTGCGGATACGAAGACGATGAAGATCAGCGACATTAGGAAAGGGCAATGAGGGTGTGGTTGGATGATAGCCGTCCACCACCGCCAGGATATGACTTCGTGGCGCGCACAGCGGCAGCCGCGATCAAGATGCTGGCGTCGGGCCTTGTCAAGGAGATCAGCCTTGATCACGATCTATCTCTGTGTGGCGAGCATTGTATCGAGGATAGCAGCGGCAAGGTGAGATGTGTCCTAGGTAGACCAATGCTCGACTTCTGCCCATGCCCTTGCCATGACACGGGTTACACCGTGGTCTGCTGGATGGAAGAGAACAAAGTCTGGCCAGCGACAGTACGTATACATACCTCGAATCCTGTTGGACGATCGAAGATGGAAGCGGCGATCTTGGCATCGGCGCCTCCGGGAACGTACAAGCGATGAGGTACACAATCACCCCGAAGACGAAGTTCGTGAAGCCTCGTAAACCGCTTGCCTCGATGAGGGAACGCCCTATGTCGATCAGCTTGAAGAAGGACTGGGTTGCTCGACCAACCATCTTCTATTCGGGATTCATGTTCCAACTCGGGGATGTCCTTTCGATCGTGGAGCACAGACAAGACAGAGGTCACTCGTACTACGAGGCCACGCTTCATTATTCCGAAGGCAGGCGCCTCAAGAATACGAACAGGTCATTCGTCAGCGAGGAAGATGCGCGTGAGTGGTGCATTCTGGAGAGTCTGAAAATGCATGGCTATCAGGCTGAGCGGATCATCACGATCAACGGGATGGAGAGGTCGATGCCGCAGAGAACGAAGTTTAGCAAATCGAAAACGAAGAAAGAAACGATGTGCAAGGTTTCGATCGATGCGGGGAAGACCAAGATCCGCACGCAGATGAGCCAGAAGGATGCTCGCGACTTCATGGAGCTGCTTCGCCAATCGAATAAAACCGATGACCACGTCTGATTGGTGGTCGATATTCGACGAGCATCGTGACGTAATCCGTACGCTTGTCGCAAAGTATCACCCAACGTCTGGCAGAAAGCACAACATGCCGATCTCTGCTGCTGGAGCGGAGGCTGCGTGCGAAGCGGCGCGTAACCGCATCTTGAAGGACTCTACCGTCCCGGGGATCGTAAGGTTCGACGCCGCGGTCCAAAGCCGCAATGTGGAAGTCCTCATATCACTGTTGAACGATGCGTGGTTTGGCATGCCAGAGTCCATGAGCGTTCGCAGCGAAGCAGGCTTTCATCAGCTCTGCGACCTCTGCGAGGGCGTAGACGATGCTCCTGTGGAGCAGGTGTTCGATGGATAAGCATGTGAGAGTCGGTGTTGGTTGCTTCGTCTTTAACCAGAACCAAGAATTTATTATGATCAAACGCAAGGGATCCCACGGCGCTGGAACCTGGGCTCTGTTGGGCGGTCATATCGAGTTCGGGCAGACCGTTGCCGAAGCTGCTTTCATGGAGGTAAGGCAAGAAGCTGGGATTGATATCGAAGCAACCCACGTCCGCTATGGAGGATGGTCAGAAGCGATCTTCCTCGAAGAGGACAAGCATTATATCTCCGTGATCTGTGCGGCCTATATGCAGCCGCACTGCGAGCCCAAGATCATGGAGCCGGATAAGTGCGAGGAAATTCGTTGGGTGAAGATTGACGGTCCCTATCCCGAGCCGATGTTTAAGCCTCTCGCGCGCTATTTGCTTTACAACCAGATACCGGTTCCCTGGTAATCAGCAGCAAATCGCTTCGTACAACGTGTCATGGGTCTGAAGCAGTACTACAACGGCATTGTCCAGCGGACGAAGTCGCGTGACTCGAAGACGCACATTCTCGTGGTGGTCAATGAGCAGTATGGAACGGATGACTCCGAGCGGGCTTCGACGATCTGCGAGGAGCACGGGTGGATCGTCTCCCACCGCAGCATCGGCATAGCCAAGAGCCACGCCCCCAAGCCGACTGAGTGGTGTGAGCCTTGCGCCGATGTGAAGGACGGCAAGTGCCGCGAGTGCGGCGAAGTCCCCGGCTGGAAGCCGTCTGGCAGGTACACCGATGGCGGACACTTGGTTCCTGGTACCTGCGACTTCTGCAATAACCACTATTTGGATCTGGCGAAGGAGGAGTCGTGAACTACAAGCAGACAGCTCCCTGCGACCTTTGCCCTTTCCGTCGTGACAGCAAGGGCCTGAGGCTGACGCCGGCCAGGGCTCGTGAATTCGGGCTAATGATGCTGAGCAACCCGGGGTCCGAGTTCGTCTGTCACAAGACGGCGAAGCTCGACGAGGACGAAGACGGCATCGGCGATTATGTGGATGCTGGAGAGGTCAGCGCTCATTGTGCTGGCGCGCTGATCTTTGCCGAAAAGAATGGCCGTGCTACCCAGATGATGCGCATCGCTGAGCGCCTTGGCATGTACGATCATAGAAAGCTAAAAGGTCACGAACAGGTCTTCGACAATCTCGACGAGATGGTGGAAGCTCAGGACAAGCCTCTGCCCAAGGCTCCGCGCCGCAAGAGATCAAAGAAATGAACCGAGCCGAACTAAAAAAGCTTCGTCATGCCTTCAAGGCCGGCGATATCATCACCTGGGGATTGGGCCGGATATCCCACAGGGTGCTTGAAGTCCGAATGGACGGAGTAGTGGTAGATGCCACGTCTGCTGGCTTCGGGAAGCTTTTTGTATCGTTCGACAAGAACAATCGCGATCCAAATGGGCGTGGCCCCATTCGTCACTCGACTGATGAACCAGACAAGAAAAGGCCGTAATGCGTCATTTGCCCATTCGTAGAACGGTCCAGGAGATGACGATGAGCAAGCATATCGACACGGTCAAGCGCATCTTCAAGGAGCTGAGCGATAGGCACTTCAGCTCTGAGGAGTACCGCCAGCTCAGCTTTCATCCGGCCAAGGAGTGGCGCGGTCCGTATGGCGAAGGCGCAGACTGCACCGTCGTTATCGAGTGTGGCTTGTGGCATGGCGCGATCAACGACGGCACCTTTGGCTGGCGCCCGCACACCGATCTCAATAAGACGCTGGCGCAGGCGGGCTTACAGTACGAACAGGGCACTGCCTGCACGCTTCATATCTACGAAATGGATCTCAGCGAAAAGGCCGCGTATGAGCGCCGCAAGTCCGATCCGCTTCCTCTGCCGCCGAAGATGCCGGAGGGCTACAAGACGCTCCCAGAGTCCTTGAAGCAGCCGATGGAGCTGTGGCAGGCGGGTTTGCTCCCGCTGCCCACCGAGTACATTTCCTTCCACAACAACATCGCCGAGGAGAAGCTGGCGAAGCTGCCGCTTCAGGCGGTCATCAAGAAGTGGGTTGCCAGCGATGGCTGGTTGGACGGGATGCGCGTTCTCCACGCCAAGGTTGTCACGAACAGCGACAAGGTGCTGACGCTCATCTATCACGACGGCAACCAGAACTTCATGGTGCAGTCGCCTTCCGGCGGCGCCGTTGCTCTCCACGACGAAGACATCAAGTAAGTCAAGCTGCGTAATCAGTCGCCTCCTGCCTCGTACAACGGGACAGGAGGCGATGTTCATGACCCCCAAAATGTTGCTTGGCTTTACCACCGACGACGGTTCGCGCGTCGAGATGGGACTGGATGTCCTCAAGCGCCACATGCTGGCATTGGGCTCGTCCGGGTCGGGTAAGACCGCGCTGCTCAAGGTCTGCATCGAGGAGTGCGTTCGTCTTGGAATCCCCGCGATCCTTGTCGATCCGCAGGGTGATCTTGCGCCCTTGGGTTTGCGCGGATCGGATCCCGAGGCTGATCCGACTATCGCCAACGATTACTTCTCGAAGGTGGATGTGAAGATCTGGACTCCCGCGTCCAAGGCGGGAATCCCGGTCTCGCTGGCACCGACCATCAATGTCGTTGGCATGACCGATGACGAGGAGAAGATCAAGGTCTTCGGTGATGTGTCGAATGTTGTCGCTTCGCTGGCAGGCTATGATGTGCAGAAGGATGATGGCCTGACCGCGGCGCTGGCGTTCTTTAACATCTTGGAGTACGCCGACAAGTTCGACTTGATCTGCGATACGCTGGCGGACTTTGTCCTGTTCCTATCGGATCCCCCGCAGGAGCTGGCGGAGACCTTGGATCGGTTCTTCGACAAGAAGGCGCGTGCATCCGCAGCAAAGAAGTTACTGGTGCGCACGTCCGGTCCGTCGAAGCTGCTGTTCGAGCTGGGCAATGCGATCAATGTCGATGCGCTGCTTGGGCGTGACTCGTGCTCGGGCAAGGTTCGGGTATCGGTTATCTACCTGAACACGCTATCGACGGATGCGGAGAAGGAGGCGTTCATCGCTGTGCTGGCGAACGCGGTGTACGGCTGGATGCTTCAGCATCCGTCGCCGAACCTTCAGGCGATGTTCTACATCGACGAGGTAGCGCCCTATTGCCCGCCTCAGAACAAGAAGCGTCCGGTCTGTAAGGAGCCGCTGATGAAGCTACTCCGTCAGGCGCGGAAGTACGGCGTCGGTTGTCTCCTTGGCACCCAGTCGTCGGGCGACTTGGACTACCAGGGCATGGGTCAGCTCGGAACGTGGGCAATTGGTTGTATCAAGCCGGAACAGGATCGGGCGAAAGTCGAGGCTGCGATCCGCGGCGACGATACGATCGAAGATCCTGACGCTCTCATCCGGGCGTTGCCCAACCTGGCCGAAGGACAGTTCGTGTTGAGCAGCAAAGCGGTCTCGTCTGAGCCGATTCTGTTCAAGTCTCGTCGCCTGGTTTCGCAGCACCGGACGCTCCAGGCTTCGGAGGTGAAATCCATCACTTCCAACGCTGACCGTCATCAGTACGGCGGCGTTTAATCCCACTGTACCGCCCCTACAGTAGTCAACCAGACTTGTCAGTCTATCAAATCGTCATTATGTAAGCCTGATCCCAGGGGGATCTGACAATGTCGACAAAAGCGACTATGCAGCACGCCATTGACCGAGTGTTCAGTGCGGTGATGGTTGAAGCGGCTCTCGTTCTGAGGGAGAATCTCCAGAACAATAAGACCTTATCAATCACGGATTTGCTTCGTGGTGTTCGTGACAAGATCAATGCGGAAGTAGGATCTGTTCCGATTCCCTGTAATACCGAACAAGGCTGATCGTACAACACAGCAAGAAGGATCGAACGGCTCGGGACGGAGGGTACCCGAGGGCAACAAGATGGAGGAACCGATGGAAGCGAAGGAAGCGAAGTACAACTGGAACAGCAACGAGAAGCGTCTCCTGGAGACCCTGAAGCGCGCGCGCGGTCCGCTGCACCTGAGCGAGCTGGCCAAGCGGGCATTCGGTCCCCGCCGGCTGAAGAAGGAGAAGGCCAATAGCTGGGCGCGCAACAGCCTGCGTCGTCCCGTGAAGTTCCGCCTGGTCAAGCAGGTCGAGCGCGGCACCTACGAGTTCATCGGGACCAAGGGCAAGCCGACCAAGCGCAAGGCCAAGGCGGCGACGGCGATGAAGCGCCCGAAGAAGGCGACCAAGCCGGTGAAGTCGCAGCAGTCGAAGCAGGCGCCGGAGCAGGCGACGCCGGCCGCGGAGCAGAAGCCTTTGGTGACGGTGTGACCTGTGCCGTCCTCATCGGAAATGGGTGAGCGTAGGATCAGATTCTCCTACGCTCACCCAGCTCTTGCGTACCTGCTAGCCTACGCTTATCCGGCTGAGATCCAAAGGGAGCTATCACCGCCTATGATGGCCCGACAGACGCGAGATGGGGGTAGGCGCTCCCGCGCGGATACTATGGTGTTCGGCAACATCGAGCATGCCTTTTGGGTCTCAGTCGGGTGAGCGTAATCAGAACCAACCAACCGCAAAGAATCAAGTAATCCGGCGGCGTGCTGGACGTACAACCAAGTATCAGGTAAGAGGAGAATGTCATGGCCGCCAAGAAGTGTGTCCACGAGAATAGCTGTGCCCGTCGCGTCAACGAGCTGATGCACGCCATCAGCAACATCCTCATGGCGCGTAGCGAGGAGGCTGAGAAAGCAGGACAGGTCGAGAACGTTGCGGAGGTCCGTGCCCAGGCGACGGTCATGACTGCTCTGGCGGATCGCCTTCGAGAGACGATTCTTGATGCCGACATGGAGAACATTGACCGGATGGCCGATAGTGTCCTGGAGCAGATGAAGGCCAACGAGCAGCGCGCCCAGAACGCGAATTAGGGTGTAATGCCGTCAGTCGGTAGCCGTATAACACCGTATGGCCGACCATGGCATCATCTACGAACATACATCCCTCTATAAATCCTTTATCGGCAAACCGCTCAATGAAGTTCTATCCGTCCTGCGACGGACTGGCTATCGGAAGATCTTGGACTTCAACAATGGCGCCCTTATCGCCAGTTGGTCATCGAATCAGAACGTCATGGTGGGGATCGAGAACGAGGTCTGCTTCTGCGTCCTAGTGACTGAAGGCCGGCGCTGTGCCATGTTCTCTGACGTGGGTAAGTCGACTTCGGATCACCTGCCGTGAAATGCAGGATCTTCTGCCACGATTTCTATCCCGTCATCCCCATTCCCCCATGGATGTCGATGTGGGGACATGCATTCCCTGTTTATGAGGAGATTGTCGATCCGTGTCGAGACTGCGGAACGCGCTCCCGCGCACGCTTGTATCGAGTTCGTAAAGGTTATGTGAATCACGAGTACCGCCAGGCCCATCGAGCGCCCTGCGGAGCGTGGTGCGCCTGGCATAGGGAGATTCAGAAACCGGAAGGCAAGCCGGCGCGATATCTCGAAATCAAAGATTTTCACTGCCACCGCGACGAGGACTTTTGTCCTAAATGCACCCCTCTTGTGGTTATTTTTGCCTGGCTTGCACGTGCGATCGAGCAACCAAGGCTCAAGAACAAGTGGCTTTCCGGCAAATACAGCCTATTGGAACCTGATCCATCGGTAATCGTCGTCGAACCTACTCGTACAACTGGCCAGGAGAAAGAAAATGCCTGACAAGAAGGTTCCCTACGGCGAGGCGATGTCCGCGGTTCTGAAGATGATCCGCGAGTCGAATATCCCGGGGTCGCGGACCCGCGATGATCAGATGGCCGCCGATGCCCTTGGCCTTGGGGCGGGGACTCGGTGCTACTGCGAGTGGCGCCTGGCGTTCGCCGTGCAGGTCACTCTCAGCATCCGTTTCGAGCTAGATTTAGACTCGATCCAGGGCGGCAACATGAAGACCGCGAGGATCAACGGTTGCGTGGATGTGAGCGCCCCCAGCGTGAATACCGATATCACTAATGCTGCCGCATTCGGGGCGCTGTTCAAACGCGTCACGGAGCTGGGGCTGATGGTCAACGCGTATCTCGAAGGCATCGACATTCGTCATCCGATCCAGGAGGGGAAGAAGTAATGTCCACGAAGAGAATCGTTGCGTATATCCCGGAAGACGGCTTCATCAAAGGTTACGGCTACCGCGTATCCTTCGTCGAGGAGGGGACGGCAGGTCATATGCCGACGGGCGACTGGCCCTACACGGGTGCGCCAAGTCAGAAGATGCCTTGGTTCTGGGGGGAGAATCTCGAAGTTGCCCGGCAGTTGGCGAAGGAGTACAACGCCAAGCTCGGCGTGTCCGAAGAAGACGCCTTCAAAATCGTCGCGCAGTCGATTGGTCTCCAGATGTCCAATGGCAAGTGGAGGCGGCATCAGGGCTGAATTACAGGGGGGAGTATGATCAAGCTGTTGCTAGTGGAAGATGACCGAATAGTCATGATTCCAGTCAAGATGAGGCTGGAGAGGTCCGGCTTCGCTGTCCGGGTGGCTGGGAACGGTCAGGAGGCTCTGGAGTCAATCGCTGAACATGGCGAACCGGACGTGATCCTCCTTGATCTTCGGATGCCGATAATGGATGGGTACGAGTTCATGCGTACTTATCGGGGGGTGGCAAAGGTGATCATCCTGTCGGGGTGGGCCGACGAAGATCCCTCCAACATTCCCGGGAGTCCATTCGCCTTCATAGCGAAACCCTTTTCGTTTGATGAATTGAAAGAGGTCATCCAGCAGGCGGTTTCCACGAACGGGTAAGGATCATAAGAATGTCCAGACAATTGACCCGTAAGCTGAAGAAAGCAGTGCAGCATCGGCGCGGAGTCGAGCGGGAGCTGGACCACGCCATCACGGAGCAGATCAAAGCGGATCGTAATGTTCGCGAAATTCGCAAGAGGCTGATTCTCGCCAAGCGCGAAGAGGAAGCTGCCCATACAGCTCTGACAGAGGCCGGTCTTGACGAGCTGCATATCTCTCCTCTTATTCCCGAGAGACTCCCGTAATTTCTAACTCATTTGGTCGTACAACAACCCAGGAGAGCCAGATGCCGCGCAAGGATCCGGTCACGGGTTGTAACGTCATGACCACCGCAGAGTTCTTTGCCGACGAGGCAAAGCGCGAGGGCAAGGGCCGTTCTGGCGGGAAGCTGATGGACGAATTCATGGATGACATGGAGAAGGACCGCAAGGCAACGGAAGACCGTTTCCGCGAGCCCATCGTCGCTCTCGACGTTCTCAAGAGCGCTATCGAGCGCGGGAACGACGGATCCGATGTGTTTTTTCCGCAGGTGGCCGAGGTTTTGGAAGTGCTAGAGGCGCAGTACAGCCAGTCAACACGCGATTCATCTCTCTGGTTGCGTGCTCGCTGCCGGCGCGTCGACGGAGTAGAGGACGTAGCATGTTTCGGGGAGTCTCATAGCGCTGGTGGCCAGCTGGAGCCTCCCGACTACGACGAGAACTTCTACTGGGAAGGAATCGACGACGAGGGAGAAGCTGTCATCTGGCGTCATGTTTATACGATTGGCAAAGGCCTGGATGCGGACGCTCGCCGGAAAAAGTGCGAGTGGATGCTGAAGGCCATTCTCCAGGGTGGTATTCGCGTCCGTATCGTCAAGGGTCCATTCGAGAGCGCTGGTGACGATCTCCAGGTTTCTAAAAAGCATTACTCGGACGCAATGGCGGCGATAGGTCGGAAAATCATCAACCTCGATAGTCGTCACTCCCTCTTTGATTTTTTCCCGGAGCGCTAAATGAACGAGCAGCTGAAGAAGATCATCAAGAAGATCAAGCACGGCGACGGTCTCAGCGATCAGGAGTTGGATCAGGCGCTCGAATTCTTCAAGGACATGGAGACCGGACTCGATCTGCTCGGGCCGACGTTCCACCATGCCTGGAAGGAGTGCTACAACATCGAAATCATGCTCAAGGGCTTCAAGGAAGCTCGTGACCGTGAGCGCCAGGAGAAACCGCGCCCGGTGTAGTTCCATGATCAAGCGACGGGAATGACGAGACTCATCCGAGGGTGTGAACGATGAAGGTCAATGAACTGATCGAGAAGTTGCAGGCGATGCCGCCCGACTCGGATGTCTTGTTCGACACTGAGGCGGCACAGTTTCACATGCACATGGTGTCGGTGGACTCGGCATTCCACGAGGAGGAGCCGCGCCCGCACTGCGGCCTGCATACGAGCGATCCGCGCGAATACACCGGCGCGAGGGATCGCAAGCTCGCTGCGCTTATCACGGCGGCGGGGCCGATTCGAGACTACTTCGCCAAGCTCGCGGCGTGGAGCGGTGGGTGCGCGTTGCCGTCAGATCCCACCGAAGGGCAAAAGCTCGACTTCGTGAATGCAGTAGACGCCGTGTGGCGCGGATGAGAACTACCATTCCCGTCACGAATTGGGAGTCAACCGGATTAAGCATGGTTGCCAGTAATAATCACGCGGGTTAATCGTACAACTTGACATGGCCCGGAAGACGGTATTCGCAGTCGGAGAGCGTTGGTTCTACACCAACAATGCTTCGCCGGTGCCGTTCGAGTTCGTGATCGTCGGCTCGGGCAGTACGAAGGATCGTAAGCGGTGCCGGCTCGAAGTCATCAAGCATCCCGAGAAGTGTGACGGGAAGTTCCCCTGTCTCGGGGAGAGATGTTTCCACAATCACCAGGGTGACTATACGCGCAAGCACTTGCGCCGAGTGGCGAAGCATATCCTGCCTCCGACGGTCTATGAGGAACCATCAGGTGCTTTTGGTGACTCGTTGGAGGAAGAGTGGGCTCGTGATTTTTACGAGCTGGAACAGGCGATGGAAGCAGAGCTGGAACAGAGCGAAACCGAGGAGTGATCATGCGTGGATTGGTCGTGGGGATTCTGTGCTGCTTTGCTGTGTCCGGTTATGCCCGTACTTCCGGGGATAGTGCCAAAGCTCATTACGAGGCTGGGGAGGCCTACTACAGCTCGACTGACTATGCCAGCGCGCTGAAGGAATTCACAGCGTCCTACGGTCTGGAGCCGCGTTCAGCGCTCCTCTACGATATCGCTCGGTGTCACGAGGGTCTCGGTAACCTCGAAATGGCAGTGAACTATTTCGAGAGCTATCTGAACGCCAATTCGGCCGTCCCCGATCGGATGAATATCGAGCAGCATATCGCGAATCTCAAGGATCGGATCCAGCCGGAGCAGAAAGTGGAGCCCAAGCCGGTACCGCCTCCCGTGGTGGTCGTGCAGCCTGCCCCGCCGGCTCCTGTGCGTCGCCACAAATCCTATAAGCTCGCATGGGCGCTCGGTGGTACTGGTCTTGTTTTGACATTGGCTGGCGTGGGAACCGGAGCGTACAGCCTGGCGACGTACAACAGCCTCGCTGGGAGCTGCAAGAATTTCATTTGCAGCCCAAGCTACAGCGACAAGAGGGACTCCGGTGCTGCTGCCGGTCTTGCGACCGACATCTTGCTTCCTGTCGGAATCGGTGTGATGGGAGCAGGCCTGATCACTTTCATCGTCGAGAAAACGAAGCGTTAGCGTCATGCGTGGTTTTGGAGGCACTCAAACGCAGGAGAAGCAAGTGAGACGCGAGAGAATCCCGATCGGAGATATCTACGCCGACGACGAGCCGAGGGCGCAGCGGCGCCTGGCGATCCTGCTGGCAATCGCGTGCGTCACCGCGGCTGGCGCGATCGGCTACGTCGTCTGGTGGGGGAGCTGAGCCGTGCCCCCGATGAGGCAGTACACCATCCGCGTGCGCGCGGGTGGCGAGGAGTACCCGTGGCGCGAGTACCCCCACCGAACGAACCTCGACGTGCGGGCGTTCGCGCGGCGCCTCGTTGACCAGAACTTCGAGGGCGCCATTGTCGAGGTCTACGATGGTGAGGGTGCGACCGGGACGCCGATCGCGACGTACCGCAAATTGAAGCAGAAGGAGGGATAGCATGAGGGAGACAGTGACGAGGGAGAAGATGAAGGACGGCAGCGTGCTCCTGCGCGCGGGGAACTCGATGTGCCAGATGATCGATCTCGGCAAGGGAGTCAGCCTGCACACGTGCCGGGGCATCGTGCTGGCGGCATTCGCCAGCCACGTCGTGGCCGACGGCACGCGCCAGCTTGAGGCGCACGAGCGCTGGGTGGTCATGGTGGACATGCTCGATTCAAAGAGCTTTGAAACCGGGTTCCGCGAGACGCTGAACAACTGGTTGAAAGAGCACCCCGGGGCGACGGCACACCTCCTCATCAAGTCGAAGCTCCTCGAGATGGCCGTCAGCCTCGCCAACTTCTTCACGGGTCGCGGCGCCGCTAAGGCGTACACCAGGGTGGAGGAGTGGATCGGGGCGGGCAAGCGGGAGGTAATCAACTTCCGCCGCCGGCCGATCTCGGACGCGCTATCGGGGCCGCCGGTGTGAGATGGAGGCAACTGCATGATGCCCAATGTGCTCAAAATCGATCTACGGGAGCAACCTACCCTGAGGGAGGTGGAGCAGCAGATGATTGCTGCGGTTTTGCGGCGCTGCTCCTACAACATCAGCGATACTGCAAGAGCGCTTGGTGTCAGTCGCCGCACTGTCCAGCGTCATCTCAATCCTCCCGTCCGCCGCCGTCGTAAGCGTCGCCGTTAAATCTAGCTGGACAATTAGAGCATTCCCCGGCGAAGTGTCGATATGCTCTACGGCTGGGAGTACAAGGTCATTGAACGTCAGCCAGGCGTTCAGTTGGTTGCGGACCGGGAAAATGTGTTGAATCACTTCGGCAGAGAGGGCTGGGAGAACTATGCCGTCGAAGTCACGCCACAAGGTGGGCGCGTTTACTATTTCAAGCGAGTGATGCCTCCACCTCATGCCACTGGATTGATCGATAAGTCCAACAAGCCGTGAAGATCGAGCTTGCCTGCTCGGATTGCAGCTACGAGCAATGCTTCCAACGGCCGACTCCCCTCGGGGCTCGCAAGAAGGCAAAGCAAGATGGCTGGAAGTTCTGGAGAGGCAGCGGCTGGTGCTGCTGGCCGTGCAGCCTTGATCGCGAGCGTAAGGCCATCGACGATGGGAAGAAGGCAAGGCTCAAGGAACGGTTCCACGTAGTCAACAAAGAACGGATAGCGTTGATCAATAAGAAATTCCTGACTAGTCTCTCCGTCAAGGAATCGCGTCGGCTATCGAAACTACAACAGGAGCTGAGCAGGCTCGATCATATCCTGTTCCCTCTCAATACCGACTATCTGCGATGGATACAGAAAGAGACGACCGAGAACAAGAAGATCGCCGATAAAATCTCGAAACTTTTGAACGAGGTAACCCGATGAAGGAACCGATCGAAAAATGGGGGAAGGATCACTTCAGCTTGCTTGCTTACGTCGAGGATGTCTGTGTCCACCAACAGTCCATCGATCGAGAGCGTATGCGGTGCAATCCACTGATTCATCCTCTCCTGCTTGGTTACCGTACGGGGAATTTGCCGGGTATCATCAAGGACGGGAAGTATGCTTATCCAACCCGTCTCAAAGGCGGAGCAGTCATTGAGGGTCACGACGACTGGAATGTGCTCGACGACTTGGAAGAGGCTGGCTATCTGGAGATCTACAGCCTCGTCAATGGGCTCGTGCGCATGACGCAAAAAGGTCTTGTTGTCGCAAGTGCACTACGGGCGCACAAGGCGAATGGCGGTCAGTTCGCTGAGTTTCATCTTGATCCGCGGCCTCCCCTCCAAAAGATGCTGGAACAGCTCAACGGATAGCCTGTAAGGCGCTCGTTCCACGCTCGTACAACAGGTACCAATATGCCGTCGAAGTCGTTCTTGTTCACTTCCAAGACGCAGTGGGCGTGGTTGCCGGAGGACAATTCATGGCAGCTCCGCAATGCCCTGGAGGCGAGGATCGGCGGGTTTCACCTAGTCATCGGCGAGGTCAAGACAGGCAACTGGGGCGGCTTCCTCATGATCGAAGGGGCCAAGGAGTACAACATGAGCTTCCTCGGTCTCTACACCATGTATGAAGCTGAACAGCGGGTCATCTCGGAGATGGCGAAGCTGATGGCTAAGGTCATCCACGATGCGGCCTTTCAGTTGCTATCTGGGGAGACAGCCAAGGCTTCCAGCAGCATCAATGGTCACGAAATTCTGAACGATGCCTTTACGGTGGTGAAATCGAGGGTGAAATCGATGTCGTCGACCGAGAAGCCGGTCTCAATGCCAGAAGCCGTGGTTCACGGTCGTGCGTTCGAGAAGTGTACATACTGCGAGATGTTTTTCAAGGATCACCCGGAGGTTTCTCCTGGGATGGTTGCCGTCTGCAACAAGGGGCATGTTAAGCTATGAGATTACTTCGGAGCCTGATCCAGGATCTGGAACTAGGGCACGAGAGCGGGTTTCGTGTCTGCTGCATCGCCTGGTTCGTCTTGGTCTTTCATCCGCTTTGCGAGGTACGTCCGAGACTCAAGGAGAGATACACACGCTGGCTGTGGTGGCATCTACCAGGTGACTGGGCGCCGTACAACGTCCAGTACATTCCTTGTCCTATGTGCATCATGCGCGGCAGCTTCGATAAGACCTCGAATCCGTTCGCCGTCCGCGTGCCGGACGTGACCTTGCAGGATTACGAGGAGTTGATCAGCGCCGAGGATTTTTTCGACGATCCACTGTTTCCCGACGAAGAATTCCACTAGATCGATGCCACACGTCGAGTGGGAGGATATGGGGTCGTGGAAGTACAGCCACTGGACTGAATCCTTCAACGAAGCTCTGGGCTTTCTTCCGGTCGCGATTAAGGCTCTTGGAAATCAACAAGACGCGGTTATCATCGCCAGGGTCGCCTGTGCACTGCATGCCACGTATCACCGTGGTCGCGGTGCAGCCAATAGCGATGCTCACTGGGCGACACTTGGGCCGCTCTGAGGGACAAGATACATGAGCAAACATCCAAACCATCGACGAGGGGAGAAGCGCGAGCAGGATAACGGGCCGACGTTCGAGAGCCATACGCCATCAGCCGGCTGTAACTCCACGCATGTGGCCCGCAGCCGAAAGAAGTGGAAGAGACGGGCAGCGCGCTCCGAGCGCAGGACTGGAACGATGACGCCGAAGGTTCATCGTCCGCTGATTGGTGGTGGCCGACCTCGGCATGACGACGAGCCATAATGGAGGCGCGATAATGAGTGATGGGAAGGGTGGGGATATCGAAACGAGTGGGTTCGTACCGACAGAACCTCCCAAGCCTGGCGTCTATCGAATTTCTACGGGCGCCGGTGGTATGAATCATGACGGATCTCAGAAGCCTGGCGGGACGCTGTATTTTACTCTGGGACCTCATTGTGAGGGGAATCCTGAGGTACTGCGTTTCGAGCCGTCTGGTGAGGTGTTCGTGCGCGGCGAGAAGGTGGATGACAATAAAATCATATACGAAGTTTTCACCGATTGGCTCTGGAAGGCCGATGTGATGCGAGGCTTTAGGAAGGCACGATAATGCTAAAGAGACGGGATACTCTTCTGTATATGATCGCCGATAGCTACAAGCGGATGGCGACCAACGACAGCCCGATTTACCGCCGTGAACAGCTCGCGAAGTGTAACGAGTGGCTTGCGGAGCTAACCGAGATGTTCAAGTCTTCGCCCGAGCTGCTGATCACGCAATTCCCCCAGCCTGTCCCGCCGTCGAACGGTAATCCCATCTTCTGACTTTCGTATAACCGGGCATGCCGAAAATCAGCCCGAAGTTAGTTCCCTTCAGCGAAATTTCACAGGCCACAAAGAACGCCAAAAACGACCACGCCGATACGGCTACCTGGGTCCATAACCAGTGCTGGGCCTGGGAGGATGGAGACGCGCTCGTTGTGGTTACCGGCCGCTGTCCCAACACAAGCTGCTGGTGTATCGTTCGGTTCGGCGGTCTGGTGTCCGTCGTCGAGGCACCGAGTATCAAGGCTGCCCTCCTTCAGCTCGGTTTCGAGATGGCGTAATAATTCATTCTCGTCATCGTACAACGAGCATGATGTTGAACAATGGCAACGGCACCTTCACCGGGGGTCCGCTAGATAAGATCATCATCCTGCGCGACATCAACACCGGGCGCTTCCACGTGTGCTTCATGGAAGAGATGCCCTTTCCCGGTCCGATCAAAGAAGTGGAGCTAACCGAGATCGTTCGGCTCAAAAGCAAGATGCACCACACCGAGGGGACAGCCACGATCGACGAGGCCAAAGTCGAGATGGCGAAGATGAAAGCCAAGCTCGTCTTGCCCCCGGAGAACTACGACATCGATCCGGTGGACTGGGATGGGATTATCCCGATTGTCGCCGTGGTTCCGAATTGGCGGCTGGGGACTCCCAAGGTGGCGCAGCTGGACCCGGTAGTGGAGTCTCCGTCTGAGCCCAAGAAGCCGGAGGCCAAGAAGGATCCGGCGGATGCAGACAGTCGGTTCAGCTGGTTGGAAGTCGATTAGCCACGCGGTGGCGGCGAAGCGGCAGCTGAAGTGTCCAAAGTGCGGTGGCCGCGAGCTTCGGATCCGCGAGCGCAGCATCGCCTACAGCGTTTTTGAGCAGGACAAGAATGGCGCAATCCCATTCGAGGGTCATCACGGGCATGATCGCGTATTGGGTCTCGACGCCAGATGCCGTGGCTGCGATCATAGCTGGAAGCCGCGGGGTGTTATGCAAATCACGGACCTGGAAGGTTATGCCGGCGAGCCGCAATCGCCATACAAAGGCCCTAGCCGTTGAAGTAACGGAACCCCTGGAAGCCACGCATAGGGATCGGCTTAGGAAGCTCGTGGATCGCGGTGCTCATGTACACTCGTCCTTCATCCCTGCGCATGCCGATGACGACGTGGAAGGCGCGCACAGATCCATTCCAGACGAAGTAGATCCGGTCTGGCTCATCCTTGGGCAGTCGACCAAGCTGCCAGTAGTACAAGATCTCCGTCTCACCGGCGGCAAGTCGGCGTTCAACCTCAGCTTCCTCGGCTTCGACTTCCGCTAGTTTATCAGCTGGAATGGTAACGACGATGTTCTTGCCCATCAGGTGCCGTCTTCTATGATGGCGACCAAATCCTCGACGTTGACCTGATCACCTTGAGGTCGGAGCCAGGTCACTTCGCCATTACATGGAGCAGCGACGGGGACCTCCATCTTCATGGATTCCATGGTCATTAGATCGTTGCCTTCATAGACTTGCTGGCCGACGCCGGCAGATAGCATCCAGATGGTGCCGGTGACTGGCGCCTTCACATCGACTTTCATGGACTAGGACACTAGGGAGTGCGAGGAGGATTGTCTAGCTTGACAGGTGCCTCAGTCTTGGGGCTGCGCTGAGGCGCCGCAGTTACAGATCCGTGCAGGACCGCGGTATGCGTTCCCCTGCGCCAGACAGTGTGCCGTGTCTTGCACCCACGGTAGTAACCCTCTGGTCTCGGACTCCCCAAAGCAATGTTACGCTGCTTTGGTCTCCGGTTTCCAGTTTCTTCCGCCATGTCTAAAGCGGCTGGACATGACGCTGGTGACGACCTTGCCGATTGCGTCGCTGACATCCGAGGCAGCGAAGGTACTGCTATAGATTGCATCCTGGTCGCAGTCCCAGCTGTTCTCTCCCTTGCCAGGCACTGGAATTGGTTCTTTCATATCGACGTGCGCCCGCATCATATTGTGTGTGGTTCTGAAGCGGCTGCGCGTCCAGCTGTCTTCCTTGATTTCGATCACGGCTCGATAAGCTTTCTCGGGCATGGGAATCAAAACCTCTTCACGCTCAATAAGCCTTGATTCGTACTTCATTTTCCCCAAGAAGAAGTCGGGAATGTTGAAGCTTCCTTGCCGCCAGCGCGGAGTCTTCGAGTTCCAGCCATGGGGATCGGACCACACATGCCACCAGAGCGCCCAGTCATGGACGTGGATTGCCACTTCGCGACCCTCATATCCAGGAATCTTCAGGTCTCGTGCCCACTGGTAGACTTTTGGCGTCTCGAACATGAGCCAGAGAGATACCGGCGGCAGAGCGGCGTGGATCTTGATCTCTGGCTCGCCCTGGTCGAGCGTAGCTGAAAGCCCGCAGAAATGAGACCAAAGGTGCCAGGAGAACTGGATCGTGAAACGGTCGTGGATGTGCCACCAGGCACGTCCGTGATACGGAAGTCCTGTTGGAGTGTGGCCGTTTGAGTCGGTCCGTTTTTCGTTGAGATTCTGCCAGTGGAAGTACATGTCGGCAGCCTATGGCAGAGGATCTAGAAAGTCTAGAACACTGATCCTCTTACATACATCCGCATGATTTGCGCGGCTTTATCACCGACGTTCTTGATCTCAACCCGTAGCCATCTTCCGTAGATGGTGACCACGAACTTGCCCGTAGCCGATTGTTTCGTGGGGTCGTAGGACACCTTCAGAGCTTCACCGTCGTAGTTCAGGGCTGGCATTCCTTCATCGGTGACCCAGTGTCCGTCTTTTGCGACCTCATCATTGGAGAAGCTGAACGTCATCTCCAATTTCTGATCGCAAGCGATGGTACCCAGGAAGCGGGTGAAGTTCTGAGCTGAGTGGTAGCCGCAGACTGACCCGCCTGGCGGAAGTGGCTCGGACATTCGATTGATCATCGTGAAGCGGGGATGCGTCAGGAAGTTCGGCTTGTCTGGTGGCTGAGGGAATACCCACGCGAAGATAACGTTCTGTTCCAGCTTCGGATAATGCGTGTAGGGCACAGCTTACCCCTGTTTGAGCTGGGGCATCGACCCGATCCTGGTCGAATGCGTCAGGGCCAGTGCCTCGACAACGAAAGACGTGGTGCCGGTCTGAGTGAGGACCCAGAATCCGTCGACGTTGGCACGATCATCGAAGGATGTGCCGCAGGCTATGTCGAACCACTCCTCCTTATCGAAGGAGATCCAGAGGGTATTTACGCCTGTGTTTCTCAGGCTGATTTGGCGGGTAGGGCACTCGAATTCGATGAACTGTGGATTGCCTGGCGTGGCAATGGAGGCTCTCGACATCGGAGCCCCAGCGTCTGCGTGTCCCATTTCGTGCGGTACCTCCTGATTGCTGATCGAGTTATAGCAGCAATAGGATCAGGAAGTACAACGAGATCAATCTAACTCGATCAGATCAAACTGTCACGTAGAACGGCATAGGAGCGGACGCTAGACAATTGGCAAGTCACCTGATTACCATGAAGAACATGAGCAAGAAGCCAAAACGGCGAACCCGCACCCAGGCCTATGAGGATGCTCTGGTGAACATTATGAAGCTGCGCGGGCTTTGCTGGGGGGGCAGCAGAAAGCGTTATGATCCTCAGCAGGTTGCTGCCGAAGTCATTAGACGATTCAATCCGAAACTGTTCGAGGAGCTAGATGGTTTATCGTTCCAGATGGTTCACGTTCGTCAGGACTTCAGCGTGGTAATTCGGAAGCCTCTCAAGCGTACAATTCCCCATGCACGCAATCGGGCATAGGCTTTGGCTCCGCGACCAAATTCTTGCCGGCCTCTCTGCGAAGCAGAAAGAGCGACGGAAGGCTGTGGATATCGAATGGGTCGAGAATGAACGGAACTTCATGTTCGAGCAGGTGAATCACTACCGGCAGCTTGCTGGTAAACCGCCCTTGACGATGGACAAAATCGTACGGGTCGAGACGATGGCAATGGGCCACTGTGACTATTCCAGCAAGTTCGCACTCTACTGTGCCGAGCTTGTGCTCGACGGAGATCCTGAGCCGTGAACGATATCGTTTTGCCGCCTGGTACGAAGCTTCCCCGAAAATTGAAAACAGAGGTGCTGATCAAAGCCATTGAAACTTTCATGGCGATCAATCCTGCCTACGCCTTTCAGGATGGGGCAGACGATTGCTGCTTCGAGGCTTCGGCGGAATTTGTTGGTCACCTTGACGAGATAGCCGGGATGCCGATGAATGTTGAAGTGCGGATGATGTTTTTCTGTAACCAGCGTCCAGATGGTCATGGGTGCTCTGAGGGAGATGAGAACCGCCGAAGCTTGCATATCTTCGATGATTTTCCGCTGGTCAAGAAGATCGATTTTGCCGACTACCTCAATCACACAGTGGTGTTGATTGGCAATTTGCACATCGATTTCACTGCGAGGCAATTTGATCCTGATGCATCCTGGCCGCTTATGTGGATAAAACAGCCGGCAACTGCTCGGTCTGACGCAAGCGCTTGCGTGGAGCTAGACAATTCGGCGCCGCTCTAACATTCTGCCTCAATGCAGGCATGGGATCGCACCAAACTTGGGTCAATGTTCGACGAATGGCACATCAGCGGTAAGCTGCATGGCAGCTTCTCGAAGGAGACGCTTAAAGAGGTCTGGCTGCATTACCACATGCTAGTCGACCAAGTTCGCCGCTTCGGATTGGTGTTGCGGCCTCTTGTCGAGGCTGAGGGGATTACCATGGAGAAGCTTCTGGAGGACGACGGGACCACGTAAGCTCTACCGCATTTGTGCGTACAACAGCCTATGCAATTCTTCAGGGCTGGAGATAGTATCTTTGCTGTCGCTGCTGTCCGACAGATGGATCTCTCCGAATTCGAGCGCAAGGGGTGGCTTTGGATCCGCCTCGACGATGGGTCTACTCATAAGCTTGATGGAGTTCCTGCCCTAGAAGCGTTGATGCGGATTTTCCCCGCGGCAGTTGAAGGCGCACGCTTCAGGTTCCGTCGGCATGCTTGGGCCTTCCATAATCTTGTAGCCCATCCTCTTCTCCAGCTGCTCGTGTGGATCGGCAAGCCGCAGCTGGGAATGAAGATCCACGACGGAACAGTACCGACACCGACCATATTGAGGTAACCAGATGGGCAAGAAAGCGCGTCCTAGAAGCTTAGGCATACGAAAAGTCACGGTTACGCTGAACGGGCTCCAGGGGCCGGTGCAGGTAGAGAAGAACGTCGACTTCACCAAGCTCAAAGACATCCCGACGCGTAAGATCGAAGCATGGCTCCGTCACGCCAGAGGCGGCGGAACGATGGCAGTTCAGCCGCAGGGCCATTACCGCTACTACACGATCGATAACCTCGTCGCCGAACTGGCGAAGCGAACTGATCGAGTCAAGGGCAACCGGAAAGAGCATCGGCGCAAGATGGTCAAGCAGAAGCGTGCAGCAGCAAAAGAGGGGCGTCCGTAATCTAGCGTCTCAACAATCGTACAACATGGCGTGAGGAGGCCGTCATGTTTATGGTGGGTCGTGGAACGTGGCGCATATCCGTGGAGATATATGACTCGGATGATCTCTGCGCCGAGATGATCACCAAGGACAATGCGGTCAGCATCCACATCAAGACCATCAACTACAGCATGCACTACGACGTGTTTCTGAACACGTGTCCCCAGGAAGGTTGGCTCATCGGCCGGTGGCGCAGGAAGAAGGATCTGGGCGAGGGACACTGTCAGGCGCGTCTCTTCAGGTGCGAGGACGGTAGCCTCACTCTCTTCGGCACCTGGACAGAAGCCTGTACGACCCAAGAGTGGTTCGTTTTTTTGAGCCCAAGGGCTTAGGAAGAAAGGGAGAGCGTCGATGCGTGATCGTCAGGTGATTCTCGATGTTGCTGGATTCTTTCACAAAGAGATGCATGACGCGAAGTATTACCCGATCAAAGACGAAAACCATAACGACCAAGTGGAGAGGATGTTGGTCGAGGCAGTGGAGAAGGCGAAAGCAGAGCTGGCATCCCATCGCAGAGGCAGAGCGATGCGGATCGCTCTGGATCAGATCATGCCGGGCTGGGTCTATATCGACGCCAGCAACGATCTGCCAAAGGAGAAGTGGGGAACGTTCGTGTCCGACAGTCCTGTCGAATGGTTCGAGTGGCTGACAAAGAACGGCGTACGGATGAGCGAAGCAAGCAAGCTTGTGGACAATGCTTTCCCAGCCGGCTTGCCCAATCGAAGCTAGACAATCCATCCTAACTATTGCAGTGTGGCTTTGGACGGCTGCCGGCCAGGCGGGAAATCCTGGAACTTGATAACCGATGGAAGACCGAAGCGGTGACGGAGAGACTAAGCAGAGGGCTGTGCGCTCAACAAGGCGAAGTTGATGGCGTGTACCTACCGGGTGCCCCTGGTGAGGGAGGTCACGGCTGCCCATAGAAGCGTTGATAGTCATTCCGTAAAATTAGGTCAGCGGGGACTCTGGGCATAGAAATCCCGCCAGCCGTCGCTTTTACCTAGGAAGTCGCATGATCTTCAATCACATGTATCAGCCGCACATCGATCAGCTAAAACAGGAAGCCGGGGAAGATCTTATCGGTCTCACCTCGGGTACTTTTGACTTGTTCCATGCGATGCATCTCAGGTATCTCAATCGCTGCTGGGGAATGTGTAGACGGCTGATTGTGGGTGTCGATTCTGATGAACTTGTACGCCACAGGAAGGGGATCGAGCGACCCATCATCCCGCAATACGAGCGACTTGGGATCGTGGCAGGTCTGAAGTGCGTCAGCGCAGCCTTCTTGATGGATTCTTACGATGACTTCTGGGGCTTAGTGGAGAAGGTCACCCCGAAGTACATCTTCAAGAATGTACCGTTCCATCAGGAGCATGATCTGCACGGCGCCAAGGTCGTTCTCGTGTCAGACGATATGGAATCGGCCACCAGCACTACTTCAATCATCCGACGAATTCGACAGGGAACGTCGATAAGGTCAGCCGGAGGCTAAAGTGGCGAAAGAAAACAACTGCCGGTTTTGCGATCAGCCACGTGAAGAGAGGCACAAGAAAGACTGCGCATCGGGTAAGGGCGGCCAGTTGATTGCCGTCGAAGAGACGAACGGCTTCCAATGGGTCAAGGGACGACCTGAGGGATACGAAACATTATCGGCCAGGGAGCAGTGGGCAATCGATAAACGTCTAGGAATCCTCGACTGGGAGCCGTAATCTACGGCAACGCTGCACGTACAACTAGCCATGGGACGCCGCATCATAAAGCAGCCGAATGGCATGCTCGCCTATTTCTCAGATATCGTCGACAGCTTCACGGTCATGAATATGACCAAGGAGCAGGCTTTTGATCTGCTGAAAGTCGAAATGGGTGAGCAGCTTGCCAGGGAGAAAGTTCAGGCCGGCGAAGAAGATCACAAACCATGGACTGTTGGCGTGAAGGGCACTGGCCTGGAGCGGTGGAACCACGCGCTGAAGCAGATCGAAAGGCGTCATGGTGCAGCCGAAGTCGCCGAGGTCGTCTCGTACGACAAGACGGGCGAAGTGGGCGATGAGTTCTAGCCATGGCTGATGACGATGCTTGGATCTGCGCAGATTGCGCGACTCGGCGGATCGACGGTAATCCCTGCGAGCGATGCGGCGGACGTAAGGTTGTTCTGATCAGCGTTGTAGCTGAGATCTTCGGCAACACCAGTACGAACTTCGAGTTCGACATCTCCTGTGCGTCGTGGGTGATGCTACGCGCATTTGCTGTTGATCCAAATGGCCAACGCCAAGCTATCGAGGAATATATCTGGTTCTTGGAACGGGCTGCGATCTCTTCCAAGGCATCTCACGAAGCGCAGTTCACGCTCGCCTGGCACAAAGATATGTGCAGCAAATGTCGCGATGGGCTGTGCCTGGAGGGTCGGAGGCTTAGAGTGCAGGCAGAGGAGGTGCAACGGATCATGGGCGTGACTTGGAGAACCCTCGACGCCTTGCGTGCTCCGCTGGAGATCGAGAACGCCAAAGAACCCCGCGAACCCGTGGATGAAGAATGAGCCTCATCGAGACCATCATCGTCGTAGCCGTCGTGATCATCATGTTCGTGCTGACAGTCTTTCTCAGTGCGGCCAGCGAAGACATCAAAAAGGCTATGCGACGGACTTATGTCATGACCGATGAAGAGGCCGCAGAAGCCGACGCAGAAGCTATTGCAAGCGACTGGAAGGCAGTTGGCGACGATATGAAGCGCGCAGCGAAGAAGGTTGCGAAGCAGCAAAGTACGCGACGTTGGCGGAAGCGGGTAGACAATCGTCGATGACCCTCTTAGGGTCCAGCTATGGACCTTCCAACGCCAGAGTGGAAGATCGAAAATGGTGTACATAGACTGATCGTCGGGCAACTCCGCATCGAGCTTGATACAGTCGGTGGTGACTGGTTAGTCTGCCTGCGGCAGGACGCTTCTAGTGAGTTGTTAGGCCAGGCGTTCGTTGGATCCAGTGTTGGGCATCCAGTCCAGCGAGGCCGAGACGCAGGCCTTTGGATGGCCTTCGAGTATCTCCACAAAGAGATGAATCGAGTCTTCAAGCTCATTGACAAGGGCTGGTAAAATGATCACGCGAGAACAAGAAGAGGCGTTCCGAAAGCGGCTGGTACCGAAGTACGCTGAGATCGTCGAGGCAGCCTGTCGTTACGTCCACGGCAAGCTTGACTACGAATCGTTGCTCGATGTCTCCAATACTCCGCCATCAGACTACCTTGTAAAGATGCAATCATCTGAAAAGATGAGAGAAGCTGGCTCTGCTGATCTCATCGTTCTTGTCCAGGAGTTGGACCAGCTCGAAGAGGAATACCAGGCAGTCAAGTCAGTGGCATCCGCTCGGTAAGCAAGACCTTGTGGCTTCGTACAATGGCACATGGACATGACCAACGTTACCAAGGAATTCCTGGACGCTCTGGAAGCGGTGTGGGACAAGGTTTGCGCCGATCCGTCGCTGACCACTGCTGACATGGCCGACGAGATGGCGGACGCTTACGACATGCTCCCGATCTTCAAGGGCACCAGCTTCTCCCAACGCATCCGAGAAGCGAAACACGACGAACAGCTTCTGATGCAAGTGACGGATGATGCATCGGAGTATGTCAGGGCGATAACTAACCGATCGTGAACCTGCCAGCGCCATATCGCACACCGTGCCCGCCAGCTGCTCCAGTCGTGGCTAGGAAGCTTATGCTCTGGAAGCGTTTGTTTCAGGCGTTTGTAAGATGGCGTAGACAGCGGCGTAGAACCAAGATATGGCGAAGTTGGTTCTAGATGAAGCTATGACCATCGTTCAGCTCAACTGGGATCACTTCTATATGCTCGGGTTTTTCTCGGCCGATGGCCGCGCGAACCTATCGACATGGGAAGGTAGACTGGAGCTGATCGATGTCGTGGTTGTGGGCGCAAGCGATTATGACCTTGCACTGTCGATGTGGAATGCACCGCTTCGTCATCGCTGGGATCTGATCGCCATTCCGAAGGGGACCGACCCGCAGACATTTGCTCAGGAACACGGTGGCTTACACGCGATTGGCTGGCTGCTTCCCAGGCCGATTGTCCGTGATGGAGTAAAGTGAGCAGCAGCTGGAGGAACCGCGTGGAAGAACTGCGCTGTGGAAGCTGCGACTCGACTGATATTCAGACGACGCAAGAAAAGGACCTGATCTACTACGGGGAACCAGGTCCCAACCAGGCTGTGATCCCGTGTATGGTTACAGTGCTGACCTGCAAGCGCTGCAACTGGGCTTGGATGGACGCAACTGGGGAAGACGAGCGCGCAGCGGCGATAGCGAAATGGTTAGCCTCGAATCCATACCAGTGTGGAGCATGTTGCTGGAAGGGGTCGAGGCCGAAGAGACCTCGGTTTGGAGTCGTCGAGTGTCCCGCATGTGATGGTCCAGTTTCCATCAATCCGCCAGTAATACTAGCCCAGCCGTAATCGTACAACACCGCATGTCTAGTGGCGTGCACGAAATCGGCAAGGTCTACATGCGTGAGGGCTCGGAGAAATATCCCAGCCCCTACTATATCCAGGGACACGCGCAGCAGGATGGCGTGGATGGCCTGGTGGTGCGGAGACCTTGGTGGCCGCGGAGTAAGACATTCTGGTGCCCCGTTGACGAGGTGACATTCATCGAGATGGAGAATGCGCCTGAGTGGCGCGCGGAGTCAGAAGAGCGGACTGCACGTGAAGAGGCTGCCTGCCGTGTCGGGATTATTGTTATCGAGTAGTAGCCAATGACGAAGAAAAAGACAGATCCTGTTGTCCACAAGATCGCCTGTATTCATCACGTGACACTGAGTGGCACGCTCGCGGAACGGATTCATCCCGCGAAGACCCACAAAGAAGTCACGTTCCACTTCAAGCCGGGCGTCAACGTCCTCTGCGGTCCGAACGGCAGTGGCAAGTCGACCATCATGGCTACGCTCTATCCGAGCAACATGAGCCCTGGAGAGCGGGAGTTCAAGATCAAGGTCGATCCTGGACCATGTCGCCATATGGACTTCGAGAAGAACAATCCTCGCGTTCAGAGTTCGTTCAATGACTATCAACCGATGGGCTTCCAGGTCGTGGTGCGCCGGACATCTCACGGTGAAATGGTCAAGGCCTTGACTAGCGGATTCCCGAAGGCGAGCGGACTCAAGGGCGCTTGTATGCTGATGGACGAGCCTGAAGTAGCACTCGACATAGACGGCATCTTCGACATGGTGCGTGGCTTGGAACATCGGATGACCCATCCCGACGTGCACCCGATCAACCAGTATGTCATCGCGACCCACGCGCCGGCAATATTGCTGAATCCGCTGTTCAACGTCATCGAGCTGGTGCCAGGCTACCGAGACCGTGTGAGTCGCAGCCTGGGAGCTATTCTGCACAAGGAACGGTCGGATGGACCTGGAGGAGAGCCGTGAGCAAATACGAGAACGTCTATAGCAAGGAAGAACTAACCAAGATGGTTGCTGGCATGGAGGCAATCAGCGCTTGGTTTTACCCGCAGGCCGTCAAGGTAGGGCATCACGCATTCATCGAGTTCTGTGGCCTGATGAACGAGTACATCAACATGTGCCAGGCCTCTCTTGACCAGGGAGCCGACTTCACGAAGTCGAACGTCCACGTGGGTGGATCTCTGCCGATTGCGCCTCATCATGCGCGTTACCTGGCGGAGAAGTTCGAGTGTATCTTCGGTCCGACGTTCGCTGCCAATCCTCGCATGGCGCTGATCTTCGCCGAGGCGGTATTCCCGGGATTCACTCTCAAAGCCAAAGAGCAGTCGACGACTGAGCAGCCAGTCGCGGAATGTGAAGACTACTGATGATCCTCGACGCTCATACCCACCTTGGGAAGAAGCGGATCATCGCCAAACCACCCGACCTCATTGCATCCATGGACTCGGCGAAGATCGACAAGGCTCTCGTTTTCGCCGGTAAGTTCACAGAGACTGCGACTGAAGATCTTCTCACCCAGATCGCGCCCTATAACGGGCGTCTCTTCGGTATCGGGTCCTGGTCGCCCAAGAACGATGAGCCGACGCCGGAACGGATCGAACAGCTTCTTCGGGAGGGCAAGATTCACGGGATGAAATTCTATCCTGGCTACGAATACTTCTACCCTCATGATCATGTCCTACACCCGTACATGGAGCTGCTGGTCAAGTACGATCGACCTGCGATCTTCCATTCGGGTGACACTTTCAATGGCGCGAATGGTGCGCGCCTGCGGTTTGCTCACCCGCTGGAGATCGACGACCTATCAGTAGAATTCCCGAAGCTGAAGATCATCATCGCTCACCTGGGCAATCCGTGGGTGATTGACGCCGCAGAGGTCTGCTTCAAGAACGAAAACGTCTATGCGGATTGTTCAGGCTTTGTCTATGGCGACTTCAAGGACAATGACTTCATGTTCTTCAGAATGGCCGTCAACGAGTTCAAGAGGGTTGCCGGCGGCCAAGACAAGGTCATCTTCGGAACCGACTGGCCGATTTCCCATCAACAGGACTACATCCAAGCTGCGATAACCTGCTTCGACGACTGCGGCAAGGTGATGGGCACTCGGGCAGCGGAGCTGTTTGGTATCAGCAAATGAATCAGAGGGGAGACTGACATGGGAATGACTGCCTACGCACACGTCATCGTTGGCATCCGTGTTTTCCGTCGAGACTTCATGGTGCCGGAAGGATCGGTCTGGCGTTGTGCTAATTCGCATACCCGCGAAGAAGGGAAGACGGACGCTTTTTGCTCGAAATGTGGCGCTCGCTTCAGCTCACATTCCGTCGAAAGGCCAACCGAAGGACTGATTCGGTATGCTCGAAGCATCGGAGGAGTTCCTGAAAACGTCTTCATTGATATGTGTGACGAAGACGACGACCAGGACGGCTTTGGCATCTGGCCCGTGCATCAGGTACAGACCTCTGAAGACGATGACGAGGATTCTCCCCTTGCGATCGGCTTCAAGATCTCTCCGACAAGGGACATCATGTCTGGTTCCGGCGGAACTACCCCCGCTGGTACTGAGTTCGAGAAGATCACGCAGATGACGATCGAGATCATTGGGGCGGCGAGAATGCTTTGCATTCCGGCTAAACGCCAGAATGTCGAAGTCTTTTGCTGCGTCTACGCCAGCTACTAGCATGCTTGCCGGCGCCTACACTCTCGACTTGTACTGCGACAACCCGGACTGTCCCGATGATCGTGGTAACCCGTGGCAATACTTTGCAGAGCTGGGGACAACGGCAAGACGTGAAGCTCGTGATGCCGGCTGGATCATCACTCCTGACAAGCAGATCTGTCCGAAGTGCTCAGGTAAAAAGAAGAAGCGCCACAAGCTCTCGAAAGGTTCTATGGCATCTGACAAGATGATCGCCGAGTTAATCGCAGATGGGGCCGAGGCTGTGTCGGTGACCGAGATCTGGCGCAGATCGAAGATGAAGCTTCCCTAAATCGGCGTGTAACATGGTGGTGGCTGGGTCCAGTCAGCCCTCATCCCGCACTGGCACTTCCCGCACACCGGACAGTATCTGTGCTTCCCCCTTAGCACTTCGATGTGGAACGTGTATAGATCTGGCCGGAACCAGACAAATACATAGGTCTCATAGCAAAATCGGCAGAATTCATCGACTACCCATCGCTTAACTGGGGAGGGTGGAACGCCAGCCATAGATGGATCATACCACGCAAGAGCTGGACAATTGGCACATCGCCGATAGCATCAGAGATCATGGATTCCACTCCCGAGCACAAGCACGATTTCGGAGCCTCTGGCGAATGTCGCTGTGGAATGCACCGCGGCGGCGCACCAGCCATCGGAAACATCCCCGAGGATGCTGAGAGGGGAGCGGGTAGACGTGTCTGCGATGAGCTGACGCAGCTGGCACAGGAGATGGGTTTGTATGACGAGCCAGCTCCAGCGAAGTAATCAGGCCTGCGGTTCGTCGTATAATGAAGGCATGAAATTCGACCGCAGCAAGGAGTGGTGGATGAAACGCATCGACCTCGAAGGTGACTTGCCCGTCGGGGCGGGGATCCTCCGTGACAACGACCTTAAACGCCGCATCACGGTCAACGGTCAGAAGGTGTGGCTCGACGAGGATGCCTACGCGAGGGGCCAGTTCCGGGTCGCCCGCGACACGATGGGCGAGCAGTGCTCGGACTGCGGCAAGGACATCGAGCAGACAGGCAAGCTGGAGAAGGCCGAAGACCTCGTCAGGTGTTCCAAGGACAACGATGGTTGCGGGACCTTCTACCGCATCAAACAGCTCAAGGATTAGCCAGATGAAGACCAATACTTCAGCCCCTGTGGTGACCGATGAAGCGCGGCTGCTCTATGAACAGAGCTGCAAGTCATTTATCGCATCGGGCGGAGACCGAATCTGCTTCGGTCGCCTTGAAGGGATGCAAGATGCCGCAAAAAGTCTTGGCCTTGGAGACTGCTTCAAGGATATCCGTGATCGATATATGGCGGAGTTCGAGAAGCTGACGGGCTAGCCTCAAAATGGCTTCGTCTCCGCTATGCACCTGCGACCACGCGAAGCGGACCCATCGACGCGGCCGGTTCTACTGTCGCGCCAAAGACTGCAAGTGCTCCCGGTTCGTCAAGATGCCGGATCCAGCTACGCTGCGCTGTCCCAGGTGCCGCAAGCTCCACGTCGACCAGGTTGACTCCGCCACCGGCATAGACTGGGCGCGGCGTCCCCATAGCACGCATGGCTGCGTTGATGATGCAGCTGGCAAGGGTTGCGGCAAAGAGTGGGAGGTAGAGCTGCCTCGCGTGCGTGGTGTCCTGCCGGCACCCGATGCTCCCTACGAGTTCGGAGTGTACTACGACGAGCTTGATGCCCCCGATGGGTCGAAGATCTTCATCGAAGAATTGAATGCCGACTACGAGCGGCATGGTAACCGCTGGAGAATGTGCTAGCCCCTGGTAATTGTCGCTGGCCAGGTTCGTATAACTAGCCATGGAATTCACGATGTTCAGCTACAAGGTGGTCATCCATTTCAGCCTCACGAGGGCGGAGCTGGAGACGATCACGATCATGTCCAAGCACCATTACGACTACAAGTGCCGAGCGGCATCCGAGGTTGGTGGTTTCATCTATGGCTGGCACAACAGCTTCGATTTCATGGATGTCGACGGCAAGCCCGCTGATAAAATAGAAGTGCGGTTGGGGTCAGATAATCTGGATTTGCTTTGCAAGATCTGCGAGAACGTCATCTCCCTCGGAGACAAGCGCAAGGATGGCGACAGGATCTACCGCGTCATCAGCAAGATGCTGCGCGATGCCATTGCGGAATGGGTCGCGAGGAATCCGACTCTCGCACTCTAGTCATTAAACAGTCCATCTACCAGATCAGGTGGCCACAGGTCCGGGATGCTCGCTCGATCTGTTTCGCCATGGACAGGACATTCTCCGTCCGCTATACGGATCATCCTTGTCTCATAGATTCCGTCTGGCCCAGGCTGCGTAGCCGGGTCATAGCGCTTCACGCAAACGCATGCGCTCATATCTTGGTTTTTAGGAATGTGACAGCCTCGTCGATGTCTGTGAATGGTCCCCCGAAGTGAGCATCACAGTGGTACACCTTTTCGTCGCGGGTAAGGTTGTGCTCGATCACCGCAAGATGGCGAACATACCAGGCCTGGCCATCGAAGACGATCACAACTCGCCGAGCCTCGACACTGGGCTCCTCAAACGACTCGTTCCACTTCGTTCGCCAGTCGTCGGCTTGACGTGCTGTCAAAGCGTGCAGAGAGTTGAATCCAAGCCGCAGATGTGCCCGCGGATCGCTCATTGAAATCTCCCACGCTAATTGTCATTCATTTTTCGATGCTTGCAGCCTATTGCACTCGTCCTGGATCAGCTGCCGTATTCTGGGCAGGGGACAAGCGACTCCGGTGATCCACCGTTTTACCGTTGATTCTGCGACCTCGAACGTCTTGCGTAGATGGATCATGTGTCCAGCTGCAACAGCTGCTTGAACTGCCTGGCGGAAGGCTTCTTTGTCGTCCAGATTGTTCATAGGTAGTCTATTCGCGGCTCTTTGCAGCGTCGGCAGATATACGTGTGAGGAGCTTTATCATACCCGCCAAATTGTTCGGCCCAGCAACCGCTGCACTCGCGGTCATGCTCGAACTCGTGGAAGCACGGGTCTTTGAGCTTCCGGTTGTTGAGAGTTGGGCCGTTGAGATCACGAACTCCTTGGCGCGTGACCTTGCCACCTGTGGTTGCAGGTGGCGTCTTAGTCATCGACGCGCTCCCATTTGGCTTGCCACCTGAGATCAAGATCAAATGACTGCTGGCCCTCAACGACCTTAGCACGCACAGCGTCGATCATCGTTGCTACGCTGATCCGCCACTTTGAGCCATCGGGCATATTGACCATCAACCAGGCGGGCTTCGACGAAGTGACCTCGAAATCAAGGTTCATCGAAGTGTCGACGGTTGCTTCAGTCTTTCCGGCTTGCCGAGGCAAAACGGGATTCTTGGTGTGTTTGCTCATTGTTCTCTTATAGTACAGGTTGGGGGTCGTAGAAGCCCCACGTGGGCAAGGCAGTCAACGCTGGGGAATTTAGCTTGCGGACTTCCGAGGCATTTAACTCTCCCCGGCACCTTGGGCTCGACGTTTTCTGCTCTTGATTCCCCCCACTGTGGGGCTTCTACGACCTCCGACCTCCTGCCATGTTGTACGAACGATCTGGCTGTGTATTACGGCAGTTTGGCAAGCCCACCAGGAATGCCAGCCTGCGGGCTGCTGCTGCTTCCCGCGCCACCCATGCCGGCCCTGATCTTGACCCACTCATGGTTGCCAGGTGGAGCAGGATGCCGCTCGGGCGTGCCACCACAGATCGAACAGGATTTTGCTTCGGCTTCCTCGTAGTCTTTGACCACCTCGTCGAACAAGTCGGCGAAAAGATCAAGACTGGCGCGAAACCCGAGCTTACGACGGTAAGCATCCAGTGGATCCTCGCCTCCGCCAAGATGAACAACAGGACCATAAGGTCGAGCTAATTCTTCATTGGCCTTGGCTGCTTCCGCCCGCAGCTTCTGCGAGACATGCTGAACAAATTGCTTCAACTCTGGTGTCATTGATTAGTCCTCCTTCTTTTTCCAGCACCCGACGCTGAGCACCAGCCGCTCGTCGCGGCATTGAGTCACTTCATGTTCTTCAACATCAGGGCGAAATACAATAGCGTCTCCAGGCTCGATCATGATGGTGGCGCCTTCCATGATGAGCAGGCCACCGAGTGTCGCCGGCTTAACCAGGGCATTGATGCGGTAGTGCTCCATGCCGAACATCCCGGCTTCGTCACGATGCTTGGGGATGAATGCCATGTCGGGATACCGGAGAAGATAGGCATCCCAGAACCCGTAGTCGGCCGTAACGCCCAAGATCCACATCGCAGACCTGACGATAGGCTCGACAGGTTTGCAGGTTTTCAAGTCCAGCTTCTCGTAGCCAGTGCCTTGACGACCAGGTGCCCAGTGGTTGGCTTTGGAGGCGATGGCTATGCAGACTTGCCTGAACGACAGGGAAATAAAATCGCGAATTATCTCCATGCGAGCTAGTTATACGCTGGCAAGGCGATGAACTTACGTAACGCTAACTAGCTCAATTCTTCGCAGGATGGTCTTCATGGTTGAAGACCATTTCCATACCGACGCGTGCCACCACCACCTTGATCTCGCCGAGGGCGTTCTTGAGGACGATGATCTGCCGGGAATGGGTGCACGATTGCTTCCAGTAGATGCGAGGCTCTGCCTGCGCCTCTGCGATCAGACGATCTACGTCTTCTTGTTCATCTTGGTCCAGCTCGATAGTCCCAGACCTGAGACCGAATCTCCATACCCTTGATGGTGTCATGGGGGCAAAGCCTACCCTGGGAGGCCGCTTTGGGGCCGAGGATCCGCGATGCCGAGACGCGTAAGTAGCTCACCCAGCTCTACACCGATGGCTCCTACGGACTTTGCGGCCTCCTTATATTTGTCAATCGCAGATGCAAGCGAATCGTCGATATTCGGTATGATGCCGTCGCAGCCCACCTTTTTCTCTAGATCATTGTCTGCGCCCATCATTCCGCCGGAGGGACCAGCACCGAAAAGAGCGCCGCTCGTAAATTGGATGATGTCGTAGACCGTGGCGATCATGGTATCCAGCTCATTTGCGGCGTGATGAAGCCGACGTGTCTTTTCTTGTATAGTCTCTAGAGAAGGCAGCTGCTTGGGCTTCAGGTGGCCAACATCCTCTTTTTTCATCGCTTCGCCATAATCGACATCCTTCTGAGCCGGGGAATTGAAGGTCTTCGCGGTCATCTCGCCGATCACCTTTCTGATGGCGGGCTCTTGCGACATCTTTTCCTTGAGCATCGTCTTGCCTTTCAGCATCGTCGTCCCCTTTGGTTTTATTGATTCACAGCTGCTCAGTCCCGCACGCGAAGCAAAGTCCCCCATCATCGGAAGTGAAGGCTGAGCTGCCATCTTCTCGACGGTGCGTGCACCATTGTCGCAGCTCTCGGAGCTTCTCGTTGATCCGCTGGGCGTCCTGCTCGAACATTTTCCGCAGGTGGTAAATCGTTTCGGCCTCTAGTCGGATCTCGTTTCCGCCGGTGTCGCCCATTAGCCGGGTCCTGGTTTCTTGTTGGGTTCGATCTTCGGCTTGAGAGAGGACTGGTTGGCCACCTGCCAAAAGATCTCGGCAGCCTCAAACGACTGCACGGCTAATGATTCGAGATCAGTGTGTTTCAGCACGAGCAGGTTGTCTCGTCGGTGGGCGACCATGGAGATAAATACATCTTTCGCCAGGGCGTCACGGGCTTGCCGTTGAAGTTCTTCTTCTCTTGTCATTTAGCACACTCCCTAGGAAGACCTTCGGTCCACATCATCCGCATCCATTCGTTCCATGTCTCGACATCGGGGATGATTTCATGGCCGGGGGAAGACCTACACAAATCAGCGATCACTTGGCGGTCGATTACCTGCCAAAAGCTTCTTGAGTCGTAGAGGTAATCAGGTGTTTCGCCAGTGCCTTCGCAATAGCCGCATGGGCGAAGATGAGGAAGTCTTCCTCTCCCGGCGCAGGCGATACACCTCTTCACCTACGAGCCTCATATTGATCGCAGACGAAGCGGTTCTCCTGATGCTCGGGCACCCAATTCTGGTGCGGAATGCTGATCGAGTGGTTTCTGATGCGGATGTATGTGTATGTTGTGTAGGTATGCCCAGGGATGGTTACCATTTCGTCGTGTCCCTTGGTGCATTTCGGTCCACAGCCAGCGGCGATCAAAAGGATCAAGGCAACGAGTGGCTTCATCTGGTTCTCCATCCCGTAGTCGGGGTTTCATCAAGAACAAGCCAGCGAGACGTATCCATCCGCGCAGGCGTTTGCGTTCACGATCTTCTTGGTACTTCTATGGAAGCCGATTTGCTAGTGCTCGGATCGAAACTTCGGTAATCTCATCGCCATGACGATGATACCGACGTTCACGTTCAACTATGAGATCCACTACAAAGGATCCGTCAGCATCCATACCACCGATCAGGCGACGGCCACCGCCCAGTTTCAGGCGCTACAGCTGGCAAATCTGATCACCAATGCTGGAGAGCCACAGCTGAACATCACCAGCGTTACGAGCGACGATGTTGCCACGCAGGGCGGTGGACCGACCTGGGAGCCGTACTAGGAATTCGACACCTGAGTTTGGTATGAAGCGCTCATGAAGCTTCTTTACTGCCAGCGTTGTGGGGATATCGTTTCCCCGTCAAGTCGAGCTTCGCAGCCAAGAACGTGCGAATGCGGGGTCCATGCAGTTTGGTGGCGGGACCCATATCTCGGAACACTCAGTGTCTTTGACAAGACACGCCGACGAGTAACGTACCTCGATAAGGAGGGGGATCGTCGGACAACCACAGCGAAAGAATGGGGATCGACCTGCTTCATTCTTGGGCTGGCGAATACTTGGCTCAATCACCCTGGGGATAGGCTCAGCCTCGAAGACTACAAGAAAATCGTAGACGAGATCCCGGACTCTTACATCTTCAAGACCGTGAGAAGTCCGGCGATTCGCATTCGCCCAGGACATAGCTCTGATACCAAGTATGAGGATGCCTTGCCTGGACAAGAACCAAACCCGCCCGAGGACTTGGGTACCGTCGTAGATTTCTCGTAATCCACCTTTTCTCGCTTCGTACAATGTCGCAAACGGTAAGTACGGAGGAGAACGTGAAGAAGCCCAAGAACACTGTCACCAACACGACGAAAGAGGCGCTGACCGATCACGGCATGCGGGAGTTCATTGTCTTCGAGCGTGATGGTGGAGGACGCGGAGCTGCGATCGAGCACCAGGAGAAGCGCGGGCAGCAGGAAGCGGTCAAGAGCGACACGCTGCCGACGCGCGGCCTCAATCACTCGGCTTTCGTCGCCATGGGTATCAAGATTGGTAAGCCTGTTCCCGGCGACAGTCTGTTCACCTTCGTCGAGCTGCCGAAAGGCTGGAAGAAGCAGCCCACGGATCACACCATGTACAGCGACGTGGTGGATGAAAAGGGTCGCAAGCGCGCCAGCTTCTTCTACAAGGCAGCCTACTACGACCGCGACGCGAACATCTACCCGACGCTCCGCTACGAGGCCACATATGAGCCGGTGGGCGGCTGGAAGGCGGACGGGGATGCTCCGTGCTTCGCGGTCGTGAAGGACAGCGGCAACGAGATCTGGCGCAGCCAGAAGCCGCTCGGTAAGGAGACGACGGAACAAGCGGCGTCCCGTGTCGCGAAGTACCGCGCCGAGCTGGAGAAGCTTACTGGCGAGGAGCACATGGCTTTCAAGAGAAAGTACGATCACATGCTCGACTCGTGGCCCCGTAGCCGTAGCGATATGGCACGCAGCGCCGCCTGCGACTACCTCGATCAGCATTTCCCGAAATGGGGGGACTATCTCGCTTACTGGGATTGAGAACCATCGTCTAGACCACTACAGGAAAAGGAGAAGCTCATGAAACGATCGATGCTGTTGATGTTGGCCCTGACCCTATTCGGGTGCAATAACGTCCCATTCGCCGCTAACGAAAGCGCTCTGCTCGATAATGGATACGTCATTGCCAGCTATCCGAATGGATTCGAGATGGATGGCATTGCAGGCGATAAGCGTCTCCTGTTCACGAACGTCGTTCCAAGCCCCGGCGTCGGCACACACGTCACCGTTACCGCGGCCAGCCGATTGACTGGTGTGCCCGTCGGCGAATTGCCACCGCCACCGTCTGGCTGGTTCGCGCCAACCGGCGTCGAGGTTCTGAGCTACGCCACCCACGGACTCGGCACCTCCGGCGAGCTATTGGTCACCGACAACGGCGCCCTTCCGCCAAATGCGCATATCGTAGTCTACAAGTATGGTTACGCCTATGATCCGATCAATGGATTCTCAGCGCACCTCTTGGCGACCTATCCGCTGCCAATGCAGCCACCACCGCCTATCTCGACGATCAGCGGGTTTGGATTTGTCAGCGACTTATTTACACTGTCGAGCGGCACCTCTGTTCTTACTGACGCGCTGGTGGGGGCGATCTGGTCGTGTGACGTGGCGTTTTCGTGTCAGCTCTTGATGGTAGATCCTGATTTCGGACCAGCGCCTGCTTCGCCGATCAACGGTGTTGGCCGTGCCCAGGGAGGCGGCACGCAGCCCTATACGTTGGTGCTCACCGTGGGTCTGTCACCGGGCATTGTAGGCGTGACCCATGTTGCGGCAACCGACGAGGTTTGTACCGCGCGAACCGCCTTGGCGGGCGGTGTCTTTTGCATGGACCGAGCGCAGCTCTTGGATACGAGCGTGTCACCATATTCCAAGACCAAGCGTGTTGTCGTACCGCCGCAGCTCGGTCTTTCGGACGGTGGTCACGGCGTTGCCGCAGACAGGTGGCATCCCTCCTCGCCCTGGCTTTATTGGGTTCGGTCGTATTCTGACGCCGCTGGCGGTGGATTCAATGCCATCCATCGCGTCAATCTGCTCACCTTGGAAGTGCAGAACATTCTTCAGTCGAATACGCTCCTCGACTTCAGCACAGGCGTAACCGTGCTGCCGCCTTTGATCGACGGGCCTCCGTTTACGAATTTGGCCGTGCCGATGGGCCAAGAAGAATACAACGGCGCGCTCAATCAAGTGTTGAACGGAGTGAATCGGTACGTTTCTCCGACGCTGATTACGGGTGTGACCACTTACTCGAACTGATCGGGTCTGGTATCGTGCCGAGGATGAAACGTCTTGTGCTCGATGCGACGCGATCTCCGCTCAACGCGAAGCAGTGGCTGCTGAAGTTGATCTGCAAGCACGAGACATGGGCCACATCAAAGATCAAGCCACGTTCAGCCGAATGCCCAACTTGTATTGCTGAAGAACTTCAGGACAGGATCAACCGGGGACTTGCGGGGCAGTGTCACATGTGCAAGAAGTTCGTGGGGATCCGGGTTCCTCGTGCGAAGTTCCACCCTGGCGATGGAACGTATCGGGTGACCTTCAAGCACAATGGAGCTGATGGGAAGCAGTGCGAGGGCTCAGGCGAGGCAGCTGTTGGGTGGGGCTTTGATGACTAACCTGCGCCTCTTTTTCTGACTATCAGGCTCTCGCCCGCATCTGGAGTCTCTCGCCATCTGAAGACTTCCATTCCCGACTCGGTTGAGCATACGGAACAGATAAGCACACCATCAGGCTGCTCATGCATGAGCATTGTTGTGCCGCATTCTTTGCACCGAAGCTTGATCGTGCCGATGGTCGCGTTTCCACCGCAGCCTCCAATGATCTTTACTGCGCCACCAGTGCCAGCGGTTTCTTCCGTCCCGGCAGCATTGGTTCCACCGACTACAGTCACCTTGGGTTCGTCATCGTCAGTCATCCTGGTCGACCTCTAGGTAGCTCCAACGAGATGCAAGAGGCTCCTGAGAGAGCAGGGCCTCTAACTTGTCGATGGCAGCACGTAATGCGGGGGTTATGAGCGAATCGATCGGGCGCCTACAGGCACAGTAACGCGGGGAGATTGCCTGCTCTGCGATCAGAAACAAGACAAGCGAGAGGGCGTCACGTGTTTCCCGGCGCACTACTTGATCCTACGCCTTTATGACGTGGCAGGCGAACTTGGATCAGACAGCACGGGCGGATTGGATCGAACAGTGGCGGCCTTCTTCTTTCCGTTGCCCTTCGCCTTGTGGACCCTTTTCGTGAGCTTGACGCGCACGCCCGTTTCCACGGTCATGGGAACGACGCGCCCCTGAAGCAGCTGGAAGGACTTGGTGTCGATCTTCTCGTCGGCGGGGTTGGCCACTTCGGATTTCGCTTGCTCGGTCATGATGTCGGAGATCTTTTCGTGGACGCCATCTTCATCGGCATCAGACAGGACAAGCCGGTTATTGCAGAGAAGGAAGTATTTCGGGGCTTCCGTGGTCATCGTGGACTCCTTGGTCAGATCCACGTGGTAGCCCGTTTGATCTTGATTTGCTAGGCATTGATCCGATCGCGATTGTATGCCTGAGGATCAAGCCTTAACATCAGATCTTCCACTCGCTGAGCAGTCTCACAGCCGTCGTAGCCCTGAATGCACCATTCGCATGTCTGGTTGTGTGTCTCGATCCAGTTGATCATGGCATGCGCGAGTGTGTAGTTGTTCGTGTTCATGGCTGTTTTGTAGCTGCTTGATGCTTGATTTAACAGTCTGAAATCAGCGGGTTTATACCGGCTCGTTGTCCTCACAGCAGGCATTGCTCTCTACAGGGTGACCTTTCAGTCTGCAAAAGCTGCCTCGGCCCTCGCTGTCAGACATCTTCATTGTCGTGGAGTACTCGCAGCGCTGACACGAGAAGCCCAGAGCAGATTTGGTCGAGCCAAATCCAATCCGGCTATCGTCTAGCTTTCCCTTCGGACAGTAACGACCCTCGGGATCGCCAGCGTTTCGCATCTCCCACATGCCGCAAGATTGATAGTGCATGTTGTTGATCGGATTCTTGCGGATAAGACACTCCGTTCCGACCAGCTTATTACAGGCAGAACTGCGTCCATCTTTGCGTCCGCCACACAAGTAGCCACCATCTTTGTCGAATGTGGCTGGTAGTCCGCATTTTGAGTCTGCGTATTGAGCAATACGCACCGAGTCCTGGCGACGCTTGGCGTAACGAACTTCGGATTCCGCAGTGATGGATTTGGGGACAACGAATAAGCCGTCCTTGTCGACAGGGTCTACAAGTATTGGCCTCAGCGCGGAATCATTTGGTGTTGCCGATTCATGCGTCAGTGCCTCACGCAGATTTTCAATAAGTGGACGTAGGAAGGTCATTTGTTGATCAGCATATCAGAAGAATTTCATAAGTCTATTTGGCTGACAGTAATCACTAAGCTCATGAATCGTATAACCCGGCATGAGCACAGACGTGGTTCTTGAGACTGCCATTGGCCGGTTGCGCCTTCGCATGTCCACCGAAAACAGGATACGTATCACCGGCGTCGACGGCCCATTTGCCAATGTCCAGATCGACGGGCGCAAGTTCAGCCTTTCGGCGGTACTGGAACCGCTTGACACAGTGTGGACGACGGCGCGTACGCCCAGTGGCAACGAGGCCTCTCACGGGTTCAAGGTGTGGGACTATGGCGTAAGCCCGATACGGGAGGCTACGAAGAAACAGAAAGATGAGCTGCGCCCTACCGTCGTCGCGGCGGTGAACCGCTTCATCAAGGAGAGTCCTAATCTCCTTCGCGACATGAAGCTCCACCGTCTTCGTGGGCAGATCGAGGCTGGACAGCGGCAGATCGAAGGATACGAAGCAGCCATCAGCGAGCTGAAGAACCGTATCCAGCAATGGGAAGTCGAGGAGAAGGCAACCTAAGTCGTGCCAGTTCACCGGTAATCGAGCCAGAGAAGGTTCGTACAACACGACAGGAGGATAGGATGTCCAAGTTGATCGTTGCCCCGAAACATGACTCCAGACCGATGCCCAATGGCTATGATGGATGCTATGCTCGTCTCGATGGCACTCACAGCGCCTATGGTATCGGGGGGACGTGTCCTGGCGTAAGGACCGCAGAATGGTTGAACGGCCTCGGCGAAGACGAGGCTCCCTACCGGAGTTCCACGACGTACAAGAATATCGACGTACGGCTCAATTGGCTGAAGGATAGCAACCACATCGTGGCGCTGGATACGGAGGTTGCGCGGCTCAGGGAAATCGAGCGCCGCGCACAGAAAGAGCTGGCGAACGCTCGCGAGCGGCTGGTGGCCCTAGGGGAGACTATCGCGCCGGTGTCACTCTAATGAGCCGGTCAGGCTTCGGCTTCCATAAAGCTCTCGGCGGCATGCAGCGTGCGGAGAAGAACACGCATGAACGCTGCCTGGAAGCGGTTACCAAGCTGGAAGCTGTCAAGACTCACGCCGATTTCCAGGCCGTAGTCGATTGGATCGGGAAGCACGACTGGTTTCTTCGCTCGCGCGAGGATAACGAGTTGATGAAGAACGCTTTCAATGCAGCCTGGAAGAGAACGAAGAACGAAAAGCTCGTGTAAGACGGGTCTTGGGCTGTCGTACCACTGGGTCATGGAAAATCAATCCCAGCAGCCGAAGGAGCGTGCCGGAGCTTTGTTGCAGGCGGTGTTCCACAAGATGCCGGAATTATTCGACGAAATTACGAGCGCGGGCGGCCTTCGTGGCCTGTTCGACCAGTTCTCCGCCGAGTGGAATAACACGGAGATCGAGGACAAGCTGGACATCCTGGATAAGCTCCAGCTGGCCGGCTTCTCGCTCGATGACATTGGTCAGGCGGCAGTGGAGTGCATCATTCCCCACGGGTATTCGGCGCAGCAGGCGGCATCCATCGTCTTCTCCGGCGTGTGCAAGCTTCTCACTGCCGCTTTGGACGACAGGGCTTAGTCGTGGCAGAGGGTGATCCCGAGAAGCAGCAGATGCAAGTCACGCTCGAAGTGACTGCCGATCAGCTCGATTTTCTTCACCGCTTGAGCGATTTTGACGGCGGGAGCCTAGAGCAGACGCTGGTCAAGGTCATCGACAAAGCGCGCAATAGCATCCAACGAAACGACATTCCGGTCTACCTCTGTCGTTTGATCTACAGTCTGCTTGCCAATCACTTCCCTTTCAACAAAATGGAAGAGATCATCGACGATGCGATCGACATGCAGAATGACTTGGGAAAACACGACTTCCTAAGGGAGCACGCCAAAGACATCGCATCTCGCCTTATGAGGAGATAATCCCATGAAAAAACAGAAGAAGGCCAAGAAACCGCGCAAGGCGAAGCCAAAGGTCAAGGTCACAGTCACGCCACTTCCTGGTGGTATGCAGGCTGTGACCATGGAGTCCCTCGACGACGAGACGGATCTCCGTGACTTCGTTGGCTGCGAGGACGACTAATGAAGCGCTGGTGGGTCTCGTGGTGGGAGCCGGTAAACGAGGACGGGGATTACCGCCCGATGAAATGGCCGCTTCCGCCGGAGATTCCAAAATACTGGAACAGCGCTACGGCATCTTTCGGCGCAGGCCTCTGCGCGGTCGTGGATGCCCCAAGCGAAGAAGAGGTCAAGAAGTTGATCGAACAGTACTGGAAGCCTGCTGAGTGGCGGTTCTGCAACGAAGTAGAACCTGGATGGCGTCCAGAGCCGACTCGTTTCCCGTGGGACAAAGCCGCTGGGCCTGGATAATGTACGTCTGCGAACACTGTGGTTTTCGGGACGAGAACCGGGCCAACTTCAGAAATGTTCGGATCGGATTCTACGAGCATTCCAGCCGTTACATTTGCAAAGACTATAGCGAGTGCCAAGGGCGTATCAAAGCCAAAGAAGCAGAAGACGCCGCGTGGTGTCGAGCGGAGCGTGGCGCAAAGCCATGAAGGAGACGGGAATGAGCACACCGAAGGAAGAGGCGCGGAAGAAGATCTTGTCGATCATGGCCCATCTTCGCCACGCTGGAGAGCGGGCGAAGGAAGAGGGCGAGCTTCATTTGGGTATCCTGGCGATCAAGCCGGGCGGCGGCGGCCGGGTGGTGGTCCAGGTCGCCGCGTCGGAATTCATGGACGACCTGGCATTAGCCCTGGACGCACCCCCTGACACCGAGGAAGAGAAGCTCGACGCGCAAGCGGTGGCATTTCTCGACCAACATGGGCTGCGACGGTAATGAGCGTCCGGGGTAGCCTATGGGAAGCAATCAACCGCTACGTCGTCGCTTGCGGTGGCGATCCGTCATCGAGAATGATGAATGTCACCGAGCGAGTAGTTGCTGAGGTAGAGCGAGCTATCGACGACGAGTGTGCTAGAGCGGTCTCTCGAACTATCGGCGAAGCGCTTAATAGCGGCGACGGAACGTACAAGCCATAGATAAACGGGGTCGATATGAGCGATAAAACGTCGGCAGGACTGGAGATCTCTCACGCACCATTTGCGAAGCCACCGCTCCACATACCGAATGCGGCAGGGCTACCGTACAAGACCGAGCTGGTCGAAATGCGTGACCCTGAGGGTCAGACGATCAAGTGGAACTTCTGGCATGCACCCGATGACGATCGGGCCCCTCATAATCATCCGTGGGACTTTGTATCGCAGATCATTCACGGTGGGTATACCGAGCGCCGCTTTGTGGTTATCCATAAGGAAGGCAGCGATGAGGTGGAGCTGCGCGTTTCCGAACACACCTATAAGGCAGGGGATGTCAACAGGCTGACTCGCGATGTCTTTCACCTGGTTACTGCGGTCGTTCCGGGGACGGTCACTCGGATGGTTTGCGAGAAGGCGGCGCCGGGCAACGAGTGGGGGTACCTGGATCCCAAGACGGGCAGTTATTCAAAGGCCGCACCTGACCCGTCGTTTATTGATCGGCTGAAGGCGAACAACCGCTTCATGAAATAGGCTCTCGCTGTGAATCCCTATCGGACAAACGCCAAGCCTCTGATCTCTGATCCTGCCACGTGTAGCTTGTGTGGTGCAGAGAGATGGCGTCGCGATCTCGATCCGTGCAAATACTGCGGGGATGTCCGACCTCCATTCGCACCGAAGTACTTTGTCTGTCCTGGATTCGTGCCACATCCCAAATGTCCTCTTCTATGCGTGCGTTGTGGAGCTGGCCGGAAGGCCCGCGATGAACACCTCGAACGTTGTAGGAATTGGATAATCTGCCAGCAATACGCTGATGAACCAAGTTGGATCTATTGCCCCTGGTGTAGACCCAGCACCGTCACGCCGCTTTCTCAGAACGAGGCTTAGGTCGTTCCGTAAGCCACTTCGCTTTCAGCTTGATCGAGACATAGGTGCCAGCTCCATAGCCCAGCGCATAAGCGGCGCTGAAGAAGATGCGGCGTGCGAGCTGCTCAGCTGACACAACAGATTCAATTCCAGTCAGCGTAACGATTGCAGCCATGACAGAGAAGATAACCGCCAGCCACGCCTTATTCTTCTCAGAGAAGTGTACCCAAAACACGCAGCAGCACTCGTACATCGCTCCGCAGATGAACGTGACGCAGAAGATCGCAATGTCCTTGGCCATGGTCATCGACGCTTGAATTCACTGGGCATCAGTAGGTTCCGGCGAGAACTTCGACGAACCACTTCACATTTGGTGGGACTGTTCCCATGGCCTGGGCCTCGAGCTTGGCGATCACATGGCGTGCAGATCCTTTCCCCATCGGCTTGTCTCCTACAACGTCTTTACCGATCGTGGCTTCGATTGACTAGTAGCTTTCCGGGTTGGCCAGGCAGAAACGATTATGGGGGTATGAGCAACGCAGTCGATTGTGCGATGGCGAGATTTCATGCAAGACTGGAACAGGTCCGTCGTAACACGAACATGGCACTACGATTGACGGTCCAGTATCGATGGAAGTTCGTCGCCAACCGGTACCAGGTGAGGGTATTCGCTGGTTGGCCTGGGAAGATCGAGAAGGTAGGGGAGCTGAATATCCCCGCCGATATCTGGTTCCCCTTTCGTACGACCCTCCAGAGCAGTCAGTGCTGTGCTGACATCGAAATCGTTGAAGACACGTAATCTCCTGATGTAGCCTTCGTACAACTAGCATGTACATCAAGGTCGTCCGATACGGCGATGATATGCTGAGCGAGCGCGAATGGACCTTCATGATACTCGCGGAGCACAGCACGTTTATCGTCCGGCTCTGCCAGTATGAAGAACGAAGCCGTCCGAGCAAACGTCACAAGGTCAAGCTCACGGCGAAATACGATCGCCTGAATATGCGTGATTGTTCGATCAAGAAGCCACCTCCGGTGCCTCCCGATGTGGTGGCTGATGCCCACAGACAGATCCTTGCTTCCATTGTTTTCGACATCAACAAGGATCTCTGAACCCTAACTGCGCGGCCGTTTCGGGCAACGATACGAGTGAGAGACCATCATTCCCCTTATGCTTGACTTGCCCCCGCAGTTATTACAACGAATGAATTTCTGGTCGCAGTAAGGGCAGGCTGCGAGCGCGTATGTTGGTGTTGTTCTAGTCCCGATCGGGGCCCCGCAACGATCGCACTTTACTGCGGTCATGTTTCTGAGCGTCGTCTTTGGGATCTTCCAGGCCATCGACATCTTTGGGGGTAAATCTGATGTGGTCGTCTTTGGTGCCGTGCGTTTGTCTTCCAGGTTCCCACGGCTAAGTACCTCTCTCCGAACCCCAGGCGTGATCGCAGCGGCCTCCAGGATCCGCTTACGTGCTTCACCAAGCAGACGTCGGCAAGAAGCCTCTTTCATTCCGAGTTCGTTGGCGATGTCTTTGTTTTCGAGACCCATTGTCCGCAGCCGACCAGCAACTGTCTGTTGTGTTGAGAGCACGTGGTAAAGATCAGGACGCAGTACAAGCGGGTCAGCTTCGTATTCGACCACAGCATTTGGGGATGGATCAGTCTCTCCCGCCATGGTCCGTTCTGCGCGGTTCAGATGAGCCTGGACGCGTGGCACCGGAATGTTGAAGTGCGCGCTAGTATCTCCCAGACTGTTGTTGAGATAATGATCCACGATCTTCCACTGGGTGTCCGTGAGCATGCGGATTGACCCTGGATTGTTCGCAAGTAAGCGTTGCAGGCGTTTCTTCCGCGATGCATCGCTCGATAGATCAGATTTCATTTTGGCAAAGCGTCGGAAGCCAGCTTCTGAAGGCGTGTGATGTACTGAGGCAAGGGCTCGGCTCCATCCCAGGCTGACTGCGAGATCTTGAGTAGAATCTCTTCCAGCTCGTAGATCCGCACCTTGAACGGGTGCAGATCCTCCTCATTGATGTCGGTGAGCGGAATCGAGATACTTAGGTGCAACTTCCCGTCGTCGTCGACCACGTCCGCCCGCCCATATTTCTCAGCATGAGCAATCGCGTCGGTCATACCAGCCTTATAGTCGTTGATATTGAATTTCTTCACTGGCGGTGGTGGACATTTGCAATGCCCGCACGGCTCGCATTTGCCGCATGTCGAACAGTACCTATGCGGTTCTCCCATGGTCTTCCATCCCAGGCAAGCAGGCGAGCAAAACTGAATCCACTCGCCGGTCGTATTGGTGGTATGGCCTATATGTGTAAAGGCTTTTTTGCAGATCGAGCAGATTTGGATCACTCGATTATGAAGGTGATCCATTCCCCACATATATCCTTGAATTCAACAACCTTATGACGACCAACAACATATACTTCGACGACGTAGCTGAAGTGCAGCTCGTACTCGGCAAGGATCCTCTTCATGGCTTTGTCCTTACCAGCCGCGGAGTCTTGGCGAGCTTGCGTCGCTCTAGCCAAGGTCGAACGAAGAGGTAGAACACCCAGACTCCAGTCCCGCTATAGACCTGCAATGCGCGTAGAGTCCAGTGGTCGTGCTCGACAGGAAAGTAGAGCGCCCAAATGAACAATGCCATTGCGACCAAGTGCAGCCCAGTGGTGACCCAGTTCTTTGTTCGTATGTTCATGCCCTATCGCTAGCCTGGAACGAGCTAATTGCCTAGTCTATGTAATACAGCCATGCAGCAGCCGTATAACTGGCCATGGGTAAGCAGTGGACGAAAACGGGTATCGGTGAAGCGGGCGAGGCAGCGGCCGATGCATTGGCTCCGGCGATCCAGAAGTGGCTTACCCGCTTCATGAACCCCAGTATCGATATCGAGGACATGGCGTACATCGCAGCGGAGGTGGTGCGCGCCCAGGCCAAGAAGCAGCCTCGTCTGCCCGATTGGCTCACGATCAACGATCCTGGCATCACCGCGACCCACATCGGTCTGGGCAAATGGCGGTTGACGTACCTGGGTCTCGACTTCGGTGTTGCCTACCGCTCGCACAAGCGCAAGGATGATGACGAAGTGCTGGTGACGCTGTACTCGACGCGCGGCGGGAAGTGTTTCGATCGTATCCCGATTATCCAGGTGGCCAAAACCATCAAGGCTCTCAAGAGCTACTAAAAAGCGGAGGACAAGAGTGAAGATCAAGGTGAAACAGGAGCATATCGACCGCGGCGCTGTCAGCTCGTGCTCGCATTGTCCGATCGCGCTGGCCATGATGGAGGCAGGCTTCCGCCGGCCATCAGTCGGCTATGACACGGTCAGATGGGGAGAGGAAGATCTTCGGAGCACTACCAAGACTCCCACGGCCGTCAGCGAGTCGATGTACTTGTTTGATATTGGCCACGGGATGAAGCCGTTCGAGTTCGAGATCAGCGTCTAGCTGCTGACCGCATGCCGCTTTGGATTGCCAGCATCTCGGTGCTTGTCGCGTTCCTGGGAGGGATTTGGGCGGGTAGGAAGATTGCTCAGCGCAGGAGTCTCAGCTCGAAAGCTGGGTCATCCCCGCGGGAGCCCTAGCCACGCCCGGAAGGCCTGGTAGATCGCATGGCGCTCATAAGCCTGTGCAATTGGCTTTCCGTCGATAAGAACGCTGCCATCCCACCGGAATCGGAGCATCTCACGTCCGTCCTCCACGCCCGGGATGTTGCGATTGAAGATCATGTCGCCGCCTGGCATCTGCGTGCCATCAAGCTGCCTTGGTCCGACTGCACCAGCTGTGAACCTCAGCTCTGGCAGCTTCGCGCCTTTCAGGTCAGAAGACGTGAACCTATACCAGTGCCGGAATCGCTCGCGGACCTCGTTATCGGCGGTGACCCGTTCACCCTTGATGACAAGGCCACCTTCCTGCGGCATCAAGATCATGGTGCCGCCATGTACGCCCAGGACGATGTCTCCAGCCGTCCCTCCCGGATGTGGCATGACTGGCTTGCCTTCAGGTAGCCCAAGAGAGATGTCCGACTGCTTGAAGTGGGGATGAACTTGAGCGGCGCCGGCAGCTTCCATCTGGTCCTCCATAATTGACGCAGTAGGCGTCCAAGCCCCGCCGGCTTCCATTCCGAACGGCACCCCTCCAATCGCAGCGACTGAAGGGGTCTAGCAAATTCAAGGGCGCCTACTGCACTAGCTACTCTATCACAGCCAGAATGGGATGCTAGCGTCGTTATCCTGTTCAGTCTCTTGATTTGAGTGCCAAGCGGATCTCTTCAATCAGCTCTGCTGCATCCTCGAAGTCTCCCTCGTCGCCTCCATCTTCCAGAATGATGTTATTTGCGGTCTCCAGATAGTCAGACGCCATTCTGAGTAAACGAAGCATTGGGGTAGCCTGTGTTTGAATAGCGTCGTAGATCGCCCTGGCATGATTTCCGGTGGCTCCGCAGTATCCGGCGTAGATTGCTGGCACATTTATGTCCCAAGTTTTGATCGTTTCCCAGATCTTATTGAATAGCGGGTCCTGGAGCATTTCCGGGGTAGGATCGAGCCACATCTCACGTGTCATCATCTGGTGTCCTCTTCTTACACTGACTGCACTGATCTCGTGGTGGACAGCCTATACACTCAGGTTCGTTGGGGCGGCACTTCGGACAGACCCCTGTCCACTTTATGGTCGATCCGATACATCCAGGCACGGAGACCCTGCGACTCTCTAGATCGCCACTGCACTCAGGGCAGACAAGCTTGTAGTACGTCATTTTCTTTCTGTTCGCTCTGCGATGAAACCGGGGCATTTGCAAGCGAACGGATCTCGTCGAGGATTTGCGCCCATGCCACCGCACATCTGGGGAGTCTCGTTGCAGCCCTTCTCATCATGCTTGTACCGTGGGTGTCGGCACCATCCGCAGACGGTTTCCATCACCGCAGTCATTGCGGCCATTACCGAAACATCTTGCTCCGCAGAAGCGGAAGTGTTCGCCTTGAGCTGAGCAATCTCATAGCGAGCGCCAGTTAGGGCTGAGGCCGCTTCGGAATGAGCAACGTAGATCTTGTCGTAGTCTTGCTTGAGAGCATCGTACTTTTTACGGAGATGGGCACGGTCGCGATCGGCTGCCTTCAGTTGATCGCGTAGATTGGCCGCGTAGTCCGTGTAGCTTGGGAAACCGGAGTGAGAGCTGATTGCCGCTGCCGCAACTTCTGATGCTAGTTGTTCGATCTTTCGCACTGTGAAATGACCAACGCTATCATCGCTGTTCCATGTGACGCGGTCCCCGCCTATCACATGCCACTTGATCCAATTCCTCGCGGCGCCCAGCCATTCCCCTCCTTGTTTTAACAGTTCCTCTGGGGTAACGCGTTTCGGTCCCTCGACGTTTCCTATCGGCTCCCCAAGTGTGCGTGCGGCGATCTGTCTCAGCGCAGCAGCAAACCGGTCTCGTTCACTCTCTGCCTCGACAGTCCGTCGCCGCCATATCTTGATAACACCCTCGTTTTCCTCAAGCTCTTTCAAGGCGAGTCGAAGGGCCTTGTCTAGCTGCTCATTGGTCGCTGTCGCTGATACCGTCATAGTCCCGTCCTTGGGTGCCAGGTTTTGCCATACCGAAGAATGTGACGAGCCCGAAGAACATTGCGATCAATCAGACCAAACGCTGAATTGGTGCGCACACACCAGGGGCGTAAGATTCCGAAAGAGGGAGGATCTTCATCGTCGAGTATCGCCAGCTTCGTCGGCGTGGAAGCATTTGCTCCGAGCCAAGCGACAATTGCATGGCTCCTTCTTGGTTCGCTCGGTGGAGTTACCCCTAAGATAGGGGCAGAAACACCAGCTGACACCAGCAGTCCAATCAGCTCAGCAAGTGGGTCTCTACCTTCGCAGCCGTCATACCATTGGCGCCAACTTGAGCTGATGACAATGCTTGCCAGAGCTTCGGTGGTGATCTCGTTAAGTGCGGCGACGCATCTTGGGTCGAACAGAAGGTGGACATGCTTTCGGTGATCCCACCAGAGTCCACCCTTATCTGGATCGTGACCATCGGCTATTTGCGCGGCTTTGTAGGCGGCGTAGTTACCGGAGTGGTTCAGCACTCCGTCTATATCGAGGAAGACAAAGCTCACCCTGGTACCATGGCGTCGAGCAATGCCTTCTCAAGCTCTCTGTCGGGACCCATTCTACCGAGCAGATCGAGAGCTACGAGAATGCCCCGGTTGTAGGCCTGGCGCATTGCTTCAGCGGCTTCGATTACGCATTCTTTGTCATCGACGATACAGCTGGTGATGTCCATCAGCTTGTCGGCAGCCTCATAGAGTAGCTGTTCGTTGAGGATCGCGGATCCGCCGCCGGGATTCATGAAGCGAGAAATTTCAGGCTCGTCTTTGCTCATTCGTCTAGCTCCCCACCAAAGAGCTTCTGGAATTCGGCAGGAGTCGACCCTGAGATCAAGAACTCACGCTGATCGGCGGAGAGATTCGGCATTGCGTCCTGGATCATCACCCCGCCTTTCCAGGTATCCCACTGTGCAGCGGTGACCTCTACGACGTAGACTTCTCCCGTTACGGTACACTTCCCGCTGATCCTGATGTTGATTCCGTCGTCCTCGTACAACAGGTCTCTCGACATGATCAAAAAGAAGCTACCAATGTCAATGCTGATTGCCTAGCTCTTGTTGGGAAGCTGTTCAGCACCATTTGCCGCCACGATTACTTATCCAGTCTTTCCCACTGTCCACGGTCGTTGAGCTTGTAACGATGGCCATTCGACCTGGTTATGATTGAGCCAGGCTTGTGGACGGAAACAGATTCCACGCGGGCGTCTTCGAGCGACTGTTTTAGCCTCTGTTCATAAGTCTGTGCCGGTTCAGCGTCCAGTAGAGCATCACTGCCATCCAAGTGTTTTACTTGCATGTTCAGGTATTATCAGGTCGTACGGTGATTGCCTAGGCCAAGGTAATATTCAGCACCATCATTCGTACAACATCGAAGAATGGGTCACGCACGCGTCGACAATATCAGCCGCTGTTTCAACCGGATGGTCAAGCGGGAAGGTGGCGCTACGATCCGCGAAGTTGTTGACGAGCTAGAGCGTACGAAGCAGGCGCTTCATGCGGGCGAAGGTGATCTCGATGACCGCTGCATGCTTAGCCTCGGAGTTGAGGTAATCGTAGAGCAACTGCTGAACAGCACCTCCATCGAGCCAGTCGATCTGACGCGAAGACAGAAGTCCCTCCTCAAGCAGTGGCGGATGCATGATAGTGACGAGTGGGATTGCGGGGATGATGGCGAGAGCGGGGAATACGGTATCCTCGATTCGATCCGGTGGCGCGCACTGAAGAAACGATTGCCAGTGATCGAATACCATGAGAACTAGCGACCAGAAGCTGACTCGCGACTTCCTGAGAGATCTGGTCACTGACATTCGGTGTGCGCGCCAAGATGGATACCTCGATTACGCCAAGGACTGCGAGGTCATGCTTCGGCTTCTGTGGAAAGATCGGCATGTCGTCCGAATTGGGCGTTATGGCATGCCCTTCATCAAGGGCTAGAGGAGAGCGATGGCTGAACAAGATGGGGTAGAAAAAGAGCTTCGTCTTCAGCTAGATGAAGCTCGCCGGGAGCGAGACGAATGGCGTGATCGGGCTCTGAAGGCCGAAGCGCGTGCACAGAGTCTCTACAGGCAAACAGACGAGTATCGTCGTCGCGAAGATCATGATTTGTAACGCAATACTAGTCCACTTCTAATAGACTAAATCGATCCTTTGGTGGCTCTGGCTTCTTCGGAGGCGAGGGCGGACGATGGATGGCCGCTTCCATCTGCGCGGCCTCCGGGGCACCTGGCCGCTGAGCTGGGCGTTCCCGATAGACCACCCGAGGCTCTTGCTGCACATACACTGTTCGCACGCTTGAGCGGGCATCTTCGATTAGAGCCCTTAGCCCGTGCTGGTCATGGCGGACTGCTTGTACATCTTCCCGCACGACCTCCACCCTCTCCTCCAGGGCTGCCAAGCGCGTCTTCAGCTCCCTGATCTCTTGCCGAATGGGCCTTGGTTTGGTCGCGACCTCTTCGGTCATCTTCTGCGGTGCTGGCTGCGCCTGACGACGAACGGGTTCAGCCTGCTGACGAGGGCGGGGGGCTTCCGGTTCCGGTTCGTATTTGTAGCCGGATAGCCGGCGGTACTCTTCAACGTTGATTCGATTCATAGATCTGATCCTACCACAAGCTTTTACCGGCTTGGATCGACAATGATCTGGTGGCTCGATAGGATCATCTCGCTCCCGGTACTGCCGGGGTTGATAAGGAGAAGATCATGAAAACCGTAGGGAACATCTATCTTCACGTGGGGAATAGCGGGGTCACCTTTAAGGTACAGGATGAAGGGCATGGTCCTACGATCGCGATCAACTGGGGTGCTTTCGGGAATCTGAATTCCGAGCTGCGGATCCATACCGACAAGGCCGCTCTGACCAGGTTGGGCAACATGTTTCTCGACGCGGCTCTCAAGCCCTACTCGGAGGAGTATTGTCATAAGGCCAGGGACACGTCACGAGACACATGGACAGAGGACGAGACTTCAGAGGGCGACAACCCAGTTGAGCAGAAAGGGCGATAGTGGAGTATCCGACGCGACGCTACGGACCCTATACGTGGGCGGGGTGGGTCAATCAGGTCATTTGCCAATGGTTCTGGTTTCGGATCCAGGGCGATGTCGGACCGGAAGGGACACGCTGGTCATTATTGTTTCCCGTCGTGCCGCTGACAGGCTGGTGGGGTAGATACATCCCCTCCGACCCTCCATCCTGGAGGCTGTCCAGCTTCCAGTCGCTCCCGTAGCAACCGATTTTCCTCTTCGAGCTGCTCTACACGGTCCTGGAGCTTTTTGAGGTTTGCCGCCAGCTTCTGTGCAGCCTTCTTCTTGCGTTGGCGATATGCATGGTTCTCGCGGTTATTGCAGTCTCGACAGTTATTGCCGCTGGGTCGACGTGGGGCGCCACATGGACACAGCTTTTCAATCATTACCACATGTTCTCCTAGGCTGATTCGGCCTGAACCACATTGAAGATCATTCTTGGGACCACGGGCACAAACGTTCCAGGTGAAAGCGTCCCGCTTCGATGGCGCAACATCCCACGCGTGAACGTGACCGTGTAAAGCACGCCTTCTTTCCCTTCGGCGAGCTTCACGATGTCTTCGTAAGTCATTATACCCTTGGTGATATTCTTCTCCACACCATTCACTGTGATCGTCATGCCTCCAATATTATCTCACCAGCCCCGGACACGCGTGAAAATGTCCCCAGGGATGATCGGATCACTTCCCGGGTTGATCGCCTTGGCAGCGATTATGTACCACTTTAGAATCATCCCTTCCTTTACGACATCATCAACATCGTCCATGGAGAATCCCCGTCTATCCGTCAGGTCGTTCCAGATCTCCCGGACGATTTCTACCGCGATATCCCTCATTTGGTCTCCTCTGCGAATTGCCATCCACGCTCGATGAGTAGCTCGTCGGCGTGTGCCATGGCGAGTTTCAGCGTCTCGTGCCAGTGATTGCCGCCGATGCCGAACCAGCTTGCTGGTCCGCGAAACGACAGTATCCACCACTTCCGTTCACCGTATGATCGGGTGTCGAAGTCGTATCGATTATGTGGACCGTAAGCCATAACGAGTATGGCCGGATAAGGACACTGATCGCATGGATGAATCACGGGATACTCGCGTATCATCATCCTCTCTACACGCTGATTTTGTGTTGTATGCTCCCGCCAGGGACCGGCGAGCTTGAACATGTCTCGCGAGTGTAAGCCTGCCCAAAGCTCCGAGGCGTTCATTTGGTCCAGCCGGTCAGACGCTCTCGCAACGTGAGCCGTCTTGGAGCAGCAGAGACTGTGATCTTGCCTCGTGCAGCGTCGTATAACGTCAGGGCCAGCTGCCGTCTAAAGATCGTGTGAACCATGAAGCGCTCCCACTCTTCTTCGCGTAATGGGTTGTATCGCGGTTCCTCAGCTGTCGGATCAACTCGAATGACGCGCAACCCATGCAGTAATTCCCTCGCCTTTCGGTGAAACTCAGAAGGGATGCTGACATACGGAATGAATGTCACGGAAGTCCCTTCACTAAAAATGCGATGAACACTTCTTTGAGCTTTTCACGAGTCTGATCACGATAGTATTTGTTCTTGTATTCCGATGCCCTATCATCTGCGATATCTTCAACCCAGGATTCAATCGCATCCAATAGCAATTCAATTTCGGCCTCGGTCGGTCGCATCAGGTTGACCGTAGCAAGCACGAGAACGATTGCCTAGAGCTGCGCAAGGGCTTGCGCGGTAAGGCGCTCTTGAGGTAGTCGTATAACCGTGCAATGGCACGCTGCAAATACTGCAAGTACGAACCAAGCCAGCCTTGTCTGTCCAGCTGCCCCATGGCTTATCAGGCTGGACCGTCAAGAGCGACAGCGATTCTTTGGTGGACTCGTGGTTACAATACCGGACGCGTTCGAGATCCGTACAATCCGCCGACAGATTTCGGCAACTCCTGCTATACCCTTGGATACCAGCTTGGCGTGGCAAACCATGACAGGTCCATTGGCTGCTAGCTCATAGTTCACGAGCTTGCGCTGTTCTGTCGTGGGGTCTACCATGCCAGCCAATGCCGACTGAACTCGAAAAGAAGCTCACAGACGAGGTCTACGAGTGGGTGCTGTGCTGGCGCTCATACGTCGAGGCCCAAGATGCAGGCAACAAGGAGCAGGAGGAAGACTGCTTCCGTCGGCTTGAAGACCTTCGCATCGGCAATGGTGAATGTCACACGCCACCAGAGATCCGCACCATGCTGCTTACTCAGCTCGAAGACGAGCGTAAGAAGCGCCAAATCCTTGAGCAGCTTGTCACTGGTGCGCTTGCTGATCACGAGCGCAAAGGCTACGAAACAAAGCTAATGGGGCTCAGGGATGGACTGAGTCTCTGGCAGAGAGAAGCCACGGAGGCGAAGAAAGCAGCCAAGAACTGCGAAGATCTACAGTCTGTCATCGATAGCACTGCGGCCGTGTTGGAGGAGCTGGCTCCCGAAGCGACGGGGGAGCTTGCGCATCGGGTCCGCGCTGCGATTGAAGACGCCTACAAGCGTGGGATCACTGACTGCCCAAAGTGTGTGAACGATGAAATGCATCGAGCATCACATGAACGGATGCCCAAGTGAATCAGGTGCTGCCTTGAGGTCGATTGACGACGCAGTTGGCCTCAGAGCAGTGGCGTCGAGCGCGACCGTTGCCTCCGCTCCACGACAAGACATGGAAACGTGCCCCATTGCACCTGACGTGCTTCACCCACTTCCGAGATCCAGGAACCAGCTCGCGCTTGTTGTAATCGGCTGATATTTCCAGGTCGTTCATCACTCTCCCTCATGGCTTAGATGGACATGGAGGTGGCGTGTGGTAGACCGGCGACTCAGCACCGCCAGCCTCGCTACACGGATGACAGTAGACGAAAACCATCCCGCATTCGGGGCACTTCTTCTCATGTTCTGGAGCAGAAGACAAGTTCTCGTGTTCGCACTCCAAGGGAGGCTCTCCTTGTGGATTGTTCATGTGAGTGTCCCAGAAGCTCATGTAGAGATGCCTCCGCAGTCGCAGACATCACAGGTGGCGCAGACATCATTGCCGTGGTCGCACTCAATAGCCACTGGGCAGGTCAAAGCCCGGCGAAACTTGCATTCTTTTTTGTGCTGCCTAGCTTGTGTGCACACGCACTGGATCATACCGCAGTCACAGTCAGCAACGCGTCCCCGGGCGGAGAAGGTGGCATAATCCTCGACGTGGAAGCCTTCGGGGATCACTCCTGTATCAAGATACCCTCGTAGAGCCCGAGCCACTGCTGCCGCGCCCTCTTCATCTGTGACCGGCGGCGTGTGGATCACATTGATGTCATCAAGCTTTCTATCGGTCATTATCTTTCCATCATGGCACCAGATGCACCAGTTCGTTATGATGCTGGACAGCTGCCTCGATCAGTTCTTTTCCGACATGCTGTCCATGGTATGCGATCATATCGGCGATGACGGAGAGTGGGATATTTTCGGGTAGCTGTCCGCATTGGAACTCTAGACGTAACACGGTCCGCCCATGGATCTGGCACTCCCACTGTTTTTCGATCTTGCAGCTCATTGGATGTGATTACTCCCATTCGATTTCGTCATTGTCCAGCCTTGTAATATGAGCGATGCCATGACGTACAATGATGGCGTGAAAGTCATCAGAGCAGATGGCAAAGTAGTCCGCGGCAAGGCCAAGGCCCCGAAGCGCAGGCTCATGAATCATGCGTGTCCGATCTGCCAAAAGCCCTGTGGCGCGGCAGCAGCCTGTGACGAGCACAAGGTAGCTGTTCGCTTGGGGGTACCCTCCTTCGATACCCGGCCAATCAGCGAACAGCTGGCAGAGGTTCGCACGCTCGACAAGCAGGCGGACGAAGCGCGCCAGCATCTGGATAACCTCTGTGAAGACTTGGCGGTGAAATATTGGAAAATGAAGTAACCATCGTCGAGACATTGGTACGCGCATTCTCGGGGCTACCGAAGGACAAGAGAGACAATCTTCGCTACCACATGGAAAGAGGAACGCGGATCCTCTGCGGCACTCCGCTCGCTGGCCGTTATTACGTGTTCGGTGACCAGGCTTGACCAGCCATGATGGCGGCCACCCGTGAGGTGCGTCTAGCAACTGTGGCAAGTGACCCGGCTGCTGCTTTGTGTCTAAACCAGATGGAGCAGGCAGATCGATTCTATATCGATGCCCTGATTCGGGCTGAGGTAGAAGAGGTCATTGAGGCGATCACAATTTCCTGCAAGGAGTAAGAGGGATGCCTAGCACCGTCGATATATTGACAAAAGCCTTTGCGGCTCTGTCTGTTGATCAGAAGGACAACCTTCTCTACCATGTGGAACGTGGTACTCCGATCTTGTGCGGACACGGTGCATCCCAATTCTTCGTCTATGATGGTCTAGCTTGACCGGCAATGCTTGCGTCTACCCGGGCGGTGGACTTTGGACGGTGGTCCACTAACTCGACAATCGGCGTGGAGACTGTTGAAGTACTTGAGAAAGGCCACAAGAAGTATCTCAGCGCTCTTGAAGATGCCGACCAGGGAATGGTTGTGGCAGCAATAATAAACGCGTGTGGAGTGCCCAGGGGTGAGTGATGGCCCGTAAGTATACATTGCTGAAGGAATTCCTCAGAGAGACAATCTTCGCTGCCGAGGCGCTCGGGGCGACCATCTCCCCAGATGGCGAATACGCTTTTGTACAGGACCCCACCGCTGAGCCAAATCTTGGCGCGAATCGGCTATGTCTCCTGGGTGCAGTCGAGCTGGTGACAGGGATTAAACCTAGATTGTCGTCATTTCAGCACGGATGGCTTGATCGGGTGCTGGGATTGGAAAAGAAGGATATCGATCAGCTGGAGTCAGGTTTCTGCGGCTGGTTACCGACTGGTCGTAAGACCAAGTTCTTTGCGCTTGGCCGTGAGCTGCGAAGGGAAGTCCTCAAGCGCAATCAGGGTTAATCAGCCTTTGTGCTTGCCTTCGCCAATCAGGCTCGCCATGAAGGCCGACAGCTCCTGAGCATTCATGGGTGGAAGCGGGCCATCGCGGTTGATGTCGTAAAGCGGTCCCGGTGGTGGCGGAAGAGTAACCAGGACAGCATGAGCCTCGGGTGGAATCCAAGGGCTACTCTTCCAGCTTCCATCGACTTTGAGATGCTGGACCAGATAGCAGCCGTCGTCGATTATGATCCGGCAATACTGGTTGACTTCGTAAACCTTGCTCATTCCTCACGCCTCCACAGCGCCTTGCGGGCGGTGTCCACACAGCCTTTATCACACCCAGTACCATAATGGACTTTGCAGCCATAGCCGGCTGCAATTTCCTCCAATGCTTCCCGCATGCGCTTGGCAAGGGCGGGGAGGTCGCTCCAGTCGTGAAGCACTAGCTCTGGAGCCTCGCCCTTCAAGCCTGTCGCGACTCCATCTAGAAGCTCAGTCAGACGCTCGTGAAGGGCGTGGACCTCTTCGAGATCCTGTTTCAGGGCTCTCAGCTCGTCATCGGCCATTTTTTGCCAACAGAATGTCCAATGCCTCGTTGAACTCCTCGAATGATAGCGTCGTAGCAAGATGTTCCACGACGACTGAATCGAGCTTGTGCGTCTTCATGATCTCTTCGGCCTTTACGCTTATCTCGTCGAGTAGCTCATGTAGCCACGGTGGAATCATCCTTCACCCAAGGCTTGATCTACCGTCTTTTTGATCTGATCCAACGCAATCTTGGCGAGATCCCCGCCATCACTCAGTGCGTAGACCGACCAAGATGCATTGATCTCTTCTAGCGCGTCCTTGAATCGGACCAGCTTCTTGATGTCAGCAAGCCCAAAGTAGCCAGGGCTGGCATTGTCACAGCACTTCGGCGGCATCGACGCGTTGGGAAACATGGACATGCTTGGATGATTCTTCCAAGCTCGCCATGGATACCCGCAGACAGAACACAAGATAGTGTCGAACGTGCTCACGTCGATCTTGCTCAGTTGCTGCATCTCGGCCATTTGCGATTGGAGGGATTTTACTTCTGCTTGAAGCTCATCACGCTGATTACTGAGGATAGGCCATAGGCGCAGTCGCTCTCGTAGGTCATCGCGCTCAGCTATGAATTCGCGAACGGCGACCAATACAGAGGCGTTGGTCTTTCTCGTAAGCTTGGTGAGCGCATCCCATTCCTCCATGAATGCAGTGCCTTGCATCTTCCAGTATTCACGATCCCTTAGAAGTGCCTCTCCGGCATCACTCCCAAGCGCATCAGCTATGAGCTTATATATCTCGGTCGAAGTAAGCTGCCGAGTTGGATCTCCCATTGCTTCAACACATGCCCGTAGAGCAGCAGCCCCTGCTTCGCTAGCTGTTAGCCGGATTTGGTACTCTTGGAGGCGAGCCTCGTGTTCCGCGGCAACACGCTCTCGTTCTTGATAGGCGAGCTGGTTGCGTCCAAACTCCTTACGCCACTGTCTGACACCGTGGTACCGGCAGAGTAGGATGTCATTGACATCGCCTGACGTACCGTGAACGCGGGCGACTTCGCAGATTCGGAACGCGCTACGGACACCGCAGTCAAGATGCGCGCGATAATACTTAGCTAAGGCCTTCCATGCACGAGCGATCATAGCTGCTAGCTCTATCAGGGCAGGAGACGATTGCCTAGACCTAGTAATAATAGGCAGTCACGGTCGTACAACGTGGGGCATGCTGGGTAAAGACGGCAAATACATCTGGAGGCAGGATACTCCTGCGATGCAAATTGTCGCGCTCTACCAGCGGATGCATGGCGACTTCATGAATTGGGAGGAGAACCTCATCTCCGCTGAGAAGTACCAGGATAGGCAGCGCAGATCCATGGAGGAGATGCAGGAGCTGATCAGGTTCATCCCCTTCGGCGCGTGGCCGGAAGGATCCCGTAGCAGCGAGTCCGTTTAGTGGCAATGACGCCAATGAATCGTGAGTGGTGTCCTGGCGGCGGAGACTGGGCACTGGACGAGAATCTTTGGCATGACACGCTCGATCATCATTACTTCTGCCGTGGCTGTGGCCGGTACCTGAAAGTTCCCCGGAGTGGGCATAGGGTCGGACTTGTGCCTGTGCACAAGAGAGAGGTCGGAGAGGGCTACCGCCCGCACCCTTCCGAGGCCTCTTGAAAATCCGGCAACACGAGCAGAAAGTGGGATTTGGTGTGGAGGAATTGCATTGAAAACGAAGCCGAAAGAGAAGATGGTCCATCGAGCTGGCTTCGTGACGGTGAAGGGCGGGATGTCAGCTCTTTGCTTCCCCAAGCCGCGGGCAATCGACCTGGCGCGCGCATCCTGGACGAAGAAAGACAATGAAGTGACATGCGATAAGTGCTTGGACATCATTGAGATCAACAAGGCATCGGTGAGTCCATGAGCTTGATAGAAGAATTGAAAAAGAAAGGCTGAAACAAATGCGTAGAAGCGGGATACCTTTTCAGGCCCGTCCTGCGGATGTCTTCATTTTCGTGGTCTCACTCTTCTTCCCATGGGTCTATAGGCGTCCACGCGGGCAGTAATCGTCTGGCGACTGTCTCGTATAATGGGGCAGGAGAAATCAAATGCTGGGAATCAAAGGTGACCGCGCCGTCGTCCTCCATGCGAAATCCATTGGGAGGGGCGAAGGTCGCAAGTTCATCAAGATCTGGGTCTGGTTGACGGGTAACTGTGATCGGTACGCCCCTTCGCGTAAGGGATTGCCCGGCCTCGTGCGCTCCATCGAGGTCGCGCCCTGCGTTATGAACAGCACTTCCACCCATGTTGCCATCGACAAGGAGAATCTTCTCTGGGTGTCCCCGGAGTGCCTTACAGAGGGCATGGACGGGGAGCTGTTCAACCCTGATGATGCTGAGCCTGTGTGCTGCAAAGTGCACGACTGCCATGAACCCGTGTGCGATGGTTCAGAGGCTCTTTGCAGCGAGCATTTCAGCGAGAGCGCCTGATACAACGCTGTAATCGGTGACCAGCTGGTTCGTACAACTGGGCATGTACACTCCCAGCGTCGAAATCGAAATCAAGCCGCATCCCAACTATCCCAAGACACACTCCATCGTCATTGTCACGACGAGGCACGGGCTGGTCTTCGCGTGTGATTGGGCAGGCAAGCCGGAACAGGCGGACGCTCTCTTCGCGTGGATGCACGACAAGTACAGCTTCCGCAAGTACGACACGACCAACGGTCGGTACCTCTAATTACCGAGCTGGAACAACGGAGGTTCGTGATGTTCGGGATTTTCAATGACGAGGGATGCATCGAGGATGGTTTCGTCTCCCATGAAGCAGCAGAAACCAGACGCGCGAATGCTTACGCCAACGATGATGCCCATGTGGCCGAGATTTGCCACGATCATCCTGAGCAGGAAAAAGATAGCTGCGAAGAGTGTAATTCTGACGAAGATGGAGAAAATAGCCATGGTGAATGACAGCCTGCGTCGCATGAACGAAGAGATCGCTCGGATGAAACGTGCGGTCGAACCGCTCAATGAGCGCGTTGGCGCCATCATCGACGAGATCAAAAAAGCGCTGCCGATGATCTGGAGCTATATCCGCGACAATCATCGGCAGTACATCGCCATTGGGAGATCGGAGAAGTTCATCGACTTCGCCGCCGAAGGCATCGAGATGGTGGAGGCCTCCCTTCTGCACATTCGGCATACATCGCCCGATATCGACGTTTCAAGCATCTCCATGGAGCTTGAGCGGCAGAAGGAGATCCTCAAGGCCAAAGGTCGTCCCGCCAAAATCGTCTTCAAGAAGTAATGAAGGACGGTGTGAGCCACTCTGCGTTCCTCGCAGCGGTGCGCTAGAAGTTGCGAAATCGTTATACAAAATAAAATTAAAGTAATAACATAATCCACTTTCGCCCTGGAAAAAGGAGGTCTGTTCCCATGAGAAAGCTGTTGATTCCCCTGATCCTGATTGCCGCCTGCTCAAAGCCACCGCCGATCAGCTCAACCGCGTCCCGCCTAACAACTGGGCCATCGAAGTTCACTCTTTTCGAGAGTGGTCAGGTTCGACCATTGGCCAAGTCTCCAAATGGCAAGCTACTGTTTGCCACCAATACCCCCGACAATCGTTTGGAGGTCTATCGCATCCAGCCCGATGGCTTGGTTCACCAGGCTTCTCTCTCAGTCGGCATGGAGCCAGTTGCGGTAGCAGCTCGCACTAACGATGAAGTCTGGGTCGTGAATCACCTCTCCGACAGCATCAGCATCGTCCGCTTACGGGATGGTGGCCGGACCGGCACAGTCGTGCGCACCTTGCTCGTCGGTGATGAGCCACGAGATATCGTTTTTGCCGGATCAGGACGCAATTCTGCTTTCATTACGACAGCACATCGCGGCCAGAATGTTCCCTATGATCCACAGCCAACGACACCTGGGATTGGTCGAGCGGATGTTTGGGTGTTCGACGCAAACCACCTTGGGACTTCCTTGACCGGCACGCCGACCACGATCTTGTCGCTCTTTACGGATACTCCACGTGCACTGGCCACGAGCCCGGATGGCATGCAGGTTTATGCCGCTGGTTTTCACAGCGGAAACCAGACGACTACCATCAGTGCTCTCTTGACCATCTTTCGTGGCACACCCCCACCGCTTACAAATTTCCAGGGAATCGCCGCCCCGGCTACTGGGCTCGTTGTTAAGTTCGATGGTGCTCATTGGCGTGACAGCTCAGGAGGCATTTGGGATGACGCAGTTGAGCTGAGCTTGCCCGACAAGGACGTGTTCACCATCGACGCATCGGCCAATCCGCCTCTGCTTCGTCCGAACGCCTATACTGGCGTTGGAACGATCCTGTTCAACATGGCCGTCAATCCAGTGAATGGTCACCTCTACGTGTCCAACCTGGAGTCTTTCAACCAGGTCCGTTTTGAGGGGCCTGGCATATTTGGGCACAGCACTGTGCGTGGTCACAACGTCGAAAGCCGGGTCACTGTGATTGCAAACGGCACCGTGGCCCCGCGCCATTTGAATAAGCATATCAATTACTCGCAATGCTGCGCGCAGCTTCCCAACGACGAGAATTCGCGCAGCCTCGCCTTCCCTCAGAGCATGGCCATCAGTAGCGATGGATCAACGATGTATGTCTCGGCGCTGGGTTCCAGCAAAGTCGGAATCTTCAACACTACACAACTGGAAAACGATACTTTCGTCCCCAATGCCGCGAATCAAATCGAGGTAAGTGGCGGCGGTCCAACTGGGCTCGTTCTCGACGATCAGAATCGTCGTCTCTACGTGTTGACCCGCTTCGACAATTCCATTTCCGTGATCGATACTTCGGCGAAGACCGAGATTGCTCATATGGGCATGTACAACCCAGAGCCGAGCAGCATCACCCAAGGGCGCCGCTTTCTCTATGATGCTCGATTCACTTCCTCCCATGGCGACCAGGCCTGCGCCGGTTGCCATATCTTTGGAGATTTCGATAGCTTAGCCTGGGATCTCGGCAACCCGGACAATCCAACCAAGCCGAATCAGAATCCATTCATCGGCCAGGTCGCACTTCCGAAAGTCTTTCATCCAATGAAAGGCATCATGACGACGCAGAGCTTGCGTGGCATGCGTAATAGCGGCCCTATGCATTGGCGTGGTGATAGGACGGGCAGTGACACCGAGCCCAATATCAGACCCAATAGTGGTGCCTTCGATGCGACAGCTGGCTTTAAAGAGTTCAATCCTGCGTTCCAATCACTGGTTGGTCGAGCAGATCAGTTGGCCGACGACCAGATGCAGGCCTTCTCTGACTTCATTTTGCAGGTCACGTATCCGCCCAATCCTCTCCGTCATCTGAACAATAGCTTGACGGCGAGCCAGCAAGCAGGCTCAGACTTCTTCCACGGTCCTCCATCGTTCCAAGGCAATTTGGCATGCGCCGATTGTCATGTGGAAGATCCAATAAATGGCTTTTTCGGTACCTCGGGTCTGTCCTCGTTTCCCGATGAGCCAGATCTCTTCAAGGTTCCGCATCTACGCAATCTATATCAAAAGGTGGGCAAGTTCGGCATGGCGCAAGCGCCTTTTGGTCTCGTCAATCCTGGTGACAACGACTTCAAAGGCGATCAGGTGCGCGGAATTGGCTTCAACCATGATGGAAGCTTCGACACTGTCTTCCGCTTCAACAATGTCTTGAGCTTCGATCAGCGTCCCGATAACCCCGGCGGACTGCCTATCGACGATACGACCACTCGTCATGAGCTGGAAGACTATATGCTGGCGTTTGAGAGCGACCTAGCGCCTATCGTGGGCCAGCAAGTAACTATTTCTAGTGATAGCGGTTCAGATTCATTTGCGCGACTTGCCCTGCTCATCAGTCGGGCAGAGATGAGCGAATGCGATCTGATCGCCAAAGCCAGAGTTGGAGACAGCCCTGAGCTTGGCTTCCTCTATACAGGCAATGGTTCATTCCAGCCCAATCAGCGGGCGCTTGCGTCGGTGAGTTATAGCAATGTCGCGACGCTTTCGGCCGCGACTCCTGTGACTTTCACTTGCGTTCCTCCAGGCTCAGGTCGCCGGCTTGCGATCGATCGAGACGATGATGGTCGTCTCGACGGCGACAACTAGCAACGACGAACCATCTTCCCGTCCACGAAGTCATAGGCTCCAAGGTCGGTATGGCAGAGGAGTCCTTCTCTCTCTAGGACTTCCTGCACCTTCTTTGCCCTCTCGGTATCAATGGTGAAGAACAGGAAGAATTGCGCCGGCTCGTCATCACGAGCTGCATTGCCAGTCGACCAAGACGTGGAGTGACCAGCTGCGGCCATTACGTCGAGGAAGTGGTTCACAGAAATGTAGACTGATTCCCCAAAATTGAGCTTCACGGAGTCACCATCTGGGCTGAATGCAACACCCTCCGTCTACTTCGGGTGAGACACCAGGTACTTCTGGTGTGGAGGGTATCAGAATGAACTATTGTGCTCATTGCCAAGCAGAGGCTCGAACAAGGCTGGTCCAGCTCGCGAAGAAGAGGAGGTTCTGGATTTGCGAGCCTTGTCGTGTCTACTGACGACGACACCGCAAGCTTCCACGCATACGCTTGCGTCAAGCTGGACGTGGAAGACCGAGACCTCTAACACTGGACGACATTGAACGCTCGATGCGCTAGCTTTCCAACCCCCTCTATGCCGCCTCGCGGATCGGCGTGATATTCTCCTCCACTGTACCTTTATGCTATTGTCGTAATCACTTTCGGAGGCAGTTATGAGCTTCGAGCAGGAGAATTCTCCAAAGACAATCCAGGATCTAATCCCAACAACGAAGGTCTGTGCCTCGTGTGGCAAGATGATCGATCCCGAGGTCGTGGTAGTCGTCTGGATCGACGACGATGTCCACTTCATGAAGGGCAAAGACATCCCCCGCGGAGCTGAAGCCTTCTGCTGCACAAAGTACGATCTACCCTTCCCGCGCTTCTAATCGTAGATCCAGCTCGCGTTGCGGATGCTGATCTCGTTGCGCTGCGCCTCAGCAATGACCTGCTCTTTGCAGCTGCGGCAGTAGCTGACGTGCATCTCCACCCAGAGCTTGTTCTCATCTTCCCATTGGTTCATGATCACTCCAATGATCTCCGAGAAGGTTAGATGACGCTTGCTCATGAGGTTCGCCTTGAGAATAGTTGCTTGATCCGTTGCCATAATGACGGCCGGTGCCCCTTGCATAGCGAATAGCCACACCAACTACACCGGCAGTCCCACTCGAAACAGATTGGTTCAACCGTGTCGACACGTCCGCAGTCCTTGCACGCTCGTCTGTAGGGGATAACGGCTGGCTCGCGATAAATACTCATCAGAGGAGCCTTGCACCATCATCCCTCATTGTCACCAATCCAACTCTTCACGAGCTTCACCTGATGTGGATCGCAGGGAGCTGGCCGACCACACTCAGGACAATTGGTCGCCACGAGATGCTCCAGCAGCCGAGCGGCCTCCAGGTTGGCTTTCTCTTCTGCCTCGGTATAACACCTTGCAGCTCGCAAAGCGTCTGCACCACGAGCTACAGCCTGTGGAAGGGTCATTGATCACCATGAAGCTGTGTATGTCGACGAGACAATCCCTGCAAGACTGTCGGCTGCCCTAGTTCTTCGATCAGCGCCTTGACCAGTATCGATGAAGGCGAGCCCATTAGGCGGGGAACCACATCATTGGTCACCCAGATCACGGGTAGGCTCATAAAGTGCCAGCGATCGAATAGTGGTCCGCATACTTCACAGCTGGCATTCGCCTGCCAAGTCCGAATCGTATACGTCAATAGCTCGAAAGCTTCGATGCACTCATAGCAAACGTAAGCCATTCTCTACTCGTCCTCGATGGGATCTGTCTCTTGCGTATCCTCGGGGCCTCGTTCAATCTGATTCGGCTCAAGCCCCAGCTTTCTTATAGCGTTCTCAACCCGCTCCATAGATAATGGCTTGAGCAAGTAACCATCGGCACCAAGCTTATCCATCATCCACTGCGAGTAGTGCATCCCCGATACGCAGATCACGGGTATGTTGCAAAACGTCCGCTCTTTCAGCTGTTGCTCACGGAAATCGAAGCCGTTCATGACTGGCATCGACAGATCGAGCAGGATTACATCTGGAAGCCGATCTATCGAAGCTTGCAAGACTTCAAATGCATTCGCCCCGTTCTTGGCGGTGTCTACGATCACGCCTTCAGACTCAAAGAGTTGTGCAATCGACTCCCGGATGTCTGAATCATCCTCAATGATCAAGATTCGCATCTCGTCATCCTACGATTCAAAAGCCTTGGGCGGCAACCGACGAGCACCATGCCTTCGACGGTCTTTTTCACGTCTCGGATGGTAGGGCGGGGCAGGCAGAATTGCTAGGCAGCAGGCGCGAGAAGAGGACCAGGCCGGTCGATCCACATCCATTCTTCCGGCCATGGCTCATGCTCCAGTATGAGCGGCATGTCGAGGAATTGCGTCCAGATACACCAATTGTGCTTTGTTTCGACAGAACCTATAGTTACCTCGCGCCGGCCATCAGGACCATCCTCGCGCCAAATGACAATTAGAAAGCTGCCATTTTGACTAGAACGCGGATCTGTATTCTCCCAAAACTTCGACATCTCGTTAGCCTCCCCAGCTCCTCGTCCATGCCTCGAAACGCCGGACGCGATCCCAAATCAGCCAAACAGGCCCGTAGATCGGAGCCCATATGATCAGTAATAGCACGCTGACCGCTCGGATTGCCCAGGCCGCCAAGGCGCCGAGGACCATCGGCAGGATGTAGGTAGTTACGCCCCAAATGAAGCGGAATGGATTTGTCATGCACTAAATAGGCTTTGACACCTCAGCGTGGCTGAAAATTTTTGACGTGGCGTACTCGACAACCTCAAAAACTGTCTGCAATGGATATATTGCCAATACCGCACAGGACACGGGATAGACCCCCTCTGGATTATAAGGCTCGAAGGTAACAGCTCCTTCTGGTGTGATCACCTTAACCAGCTTATTGGGGTTGTCGGGCTTGAGAATTTTCCTGACAACGTGAAGCCCGCGGATCTCGTAGTTCTCGATCGCCAGAGCGTATAGCCCTGCGCCACGGACAAGAGCTTCGTCCTCGGTCTGATGAGATCTGGCTGTTCCGCTGACATGCTCCCAGTAGTCATCGCGCACGGAAGGCGTGAGGAATTCCAAATTGGTGTAAATCCGATCATATCTGCGATCATCCGACAGATGGTGAACAGAGATGTTCACTCGGGCGCGGTTATCCAGCTCCCGAATCATGAATAGCTTCTCACTCCTGTCTAGCTTCATTTTCATCCCTCGAATCGATGCTAGAGGTCAGGTTGGTAATTTTCTAGGGCTGGTAATTGGAGCGCGATTCGCTCGTACAACCAGCCATGAAAACGCAGCATGGCAAGGGCTTCACGGACCGCCAGAACATGCGCCAGCAGCAGCGGGACAAGAAGGGCAAGTACAACAGGCACCACCCCTGCGAGCTGTGCGACAAGCCGGCGGGAGACAAGCACACGGCCTATTACAGCGACGACCGTTGCAACAAGTTCTCTGGCAAGGGTCTCGTCCTCTGCGCTAAATGCGCGACCATCCTAGAAAAGGTCCCCGACGACCAGTACGAGGCCCAGTTCAATAAGAAGGTCAGCTAGTCTGTGCCCAAGCGGCCGAAAGCGAAGAAGTGTAGACGTTGCCGGCGGGCGCCATGGACTTGCCGCTCCTGCGGAGCCAAATGCTGCGAGCACCTTTGCGCGCTCAAGAAACCCGACGGTACTGCTTCATGCAGCAAGTGCCAGTCTATGCCGTGGGTACCCGTAATATCCGCACATCCGCCTCGTACAACTATCATGGCCACTCCTGCCGACGACCCGAAAGATCTGTTTTGGAACAGCATCGAAGCCGCCCAGGAACTCATGGAGGGCATCCGTCGTCAGGCCATTGATGACTGCGCCAAGCTTGCCGAGAGAGCTGGCTTTCCGAATGTCGCTGCCAAGATCCGTGCGGAGGTCAACCCCGGTGCCGTGCCGAATCTATCCGCCATGACCAGGCTCGACCGGCTCGACGAGTAGCACACCACCGGTGTCGGTAAAGATAGTCAGACTTACAGGCGGCGGTGCATCATGGCTGTATGCTGTCGACGAAAACGGCAAAATCCTCGGTGCAACACATCAGGATGATCGCATGGGAATGGACCGCCTAAGAACGATAGCTAAGGAACAACCATGAAGTGCCACTTCTGCTCCGATCCTGGTAACCATTACGTGGGCGGGGGAGTCTGGCTCTGTTTCAAGCACTTCCTTCGCCTATTCGTGTGAACCCATGGGTCTTACTCATACACAGCTCCGCTGCCTCCGCTCCATCTCCTTAGGTGGAGGGGAATTCTTCGATAACACCACTGTTCAGTCCCTGGTGAAGCGTAGTCTTGTTGCTATCGAGCCAAAGAGGCTTGTTATTACGAATATTGGGTCAAGACTGCTTGACCGTGCTCGGAAGCGGCGATGATCATGTAATGTAGAAGAGATCTCCAGCCCGTTCTAGAAACGTGATCTGATCCAGAGCCTCCCTTGCCAGCTTCTCCTCGATCACGAATTCGTCGCCGCCAATCGTCCGGGCTTCCGCCAGAAGCTGCTCGAACGTGAATTGAGTGTTCGGGCGGGGCGTAAGATAGATGGCCGCCAGCTCCAGCAGTGTCTTGATCGCGTCGAGGTCATCAGGTGGCGCGGTCGGTATAGTTGTCCTGGGTGGGAAGCGATCATCTGATCCATCAAAATCGTAAGACATCGCGCTCCTTACTTGAGACCCCGGTTAGCTTTCATGCGCAGCACAATTCCATATACTACTAAAATCACAATGACTAGAAGCGCATGGAGCGGTGTCTCACGATCATCGTGAATCGAATGAGAACTCAGCTTCATGCCCACAAGCACCCAACAAAGATTCGACAATATGCGAAGGTGGATCGTGATTGGGTTAGCTGCGGACATCTCGATTCCCTTGCCCCCATGAGACTTCGCCCATCTGAACAAATCCATCGATGGTCTCCAGAAACACCTTAGCCTCTCCGCACGTCGTGATCCACCAGCAGCCACAACGGCAGAGGGCAACGAATTCTTTGTCGGGGGTGTCTTCCTTCTCACCCCAGAAATACGTTCTCTTCTTGCACCTTGGACAGTCCATCTGCACCCTCCTGGCTCCTAATCTTCACCCCAGGCGTGAAGCAAAACCAGTCCTGATCTGTCGGGCGGACCTCTAGATCTTCAAAGACGTGTCCACAGCTCAAACAGACGGCTATGAACCTGAAGGTCAAGTAAACCTCCACGTAATCAAAGGCGGGGCAACACTGACTAAGTGGCCCGAGATACACTGTGATCTTCTTCCGGCATCGTAGCCAAGGGAAAGGGTCTGCCACAAGGACAATGCGTGTATTCGGGCGGGGGATCAATTACAACCCTATCCCATTCGTTCCAGGCCTCGGCACAAGGCGGGCAGACCATAGAAGCACTACACGTGACATAAGCGATCCTCGACTGTGATTCCTTCGTCATTCTAATAGCCTTAGCTTCTGTCTGGACAATTGGTGATGGAAGGAGAAAATAACCACATGAATACACAGCGAGTGTGGATTGTCTACTCAGACAAGAACGAACCGCTTATGATGTTGCTAACACCGATCTTCTCCGAGCAAACAGTCAAAACCTGGGCGGAGCTAAACTTTTTAAATGCATGGTTTCGAGAGGAGATCGTGGAAATCGTCGGCACGGGAACAGATGCCGAAGGTAAACCGATCGCAACTGTGAGATGGCCCGAAGGACGGCCAGGTAGCTGTGAGCTGGAACAGTGGGCGGACATTCCCGTGCCGTAGGGCTTAACGCGTCGTTTCCTCCCTCTCAAGGCAGAGCAACAACCTGTCGCCAACCCGAGGGGCGGTATTTACATCCTCCACGAATGATACCTTCACCTCTCCTGATCCACCGGGCAGGTTGTTCAAGTACACATCTACCCGTCCTCGTGCGTTAGTCGAAGCCTCGACCTTTGTCACGTAAACCGGGTACTTCTCTGTCATCGGCGTCGGCATCCATCATGTCCTTATCTAGCGGGGGAAAGCGGGGCACCAGGAAGAATGTCGAAGACTACGAACAGCAGCTGATCCACATTCACATTTCGGGGGAATGGCTTCCTCTACTTGAACAGCCCTCTCAGGTTCGCCAGATCCACTCTTGTGGGTACAGAATGACTTGCACCCGTTTATGTGCGTGCAAACACTCGGGTGGCTCCCACCAGGCATGGTGCTAAATCCACCCCAACAAACAGAAGGAGGCGATGACACACACGCCCGACAATTACGTCCCCATGACCGAGAGACAGCAATAAATGTGTGATGGGACTCATCACAGCCACAATTGGAGCAGATCATCGCTTATTCCTTGTGGTTAGGCGGCAACCCACCGAGTTACAAAGACATGCCATCTCTCTTCAGCTTCTCGCTGGCGTGTTCGTATCCTCTCCCGGCTCACCGTCCGATGACAGTTAGCACAGAGAAGCTGACACTTATCAATCTCGTCGAGCACCTTCTGCTGGACCTCGTGGGCGCGGAACCCGAACTTACTACTCTCGTACACCGCCTCAGCTACATTGAATAGCTTCTCCCCAAAGACATGATCCCAATCAAACGCCTCCCAGCCCCAGTACTCATTAGGCTTCGCAGGACACCGTACACACCCACCACGCTTCTCCTTCTCATGCTCGATTAGCTCCCGAACATCCTCTCGTCCCTTGCCCATTTGATCGCTATTTCTAGCCCTCGATCCATTGATTGACTAGATCTTCCATACGTACATATTTTCATACCCGTTAGACCTTGACTATCCTCTCTGATCTCTCATTCTAGGCGGTTATACCGCGCAAACATTTAACCGCAGAGGATCCCAACCACTGGGTTGAGAAAAGGGCCAGAAAACTCCTGGAGTTTTCCCCCAACCCGGGGGCGCTTTTTGATCCGAAAGATGGCGCAAATGGAGGGGCCTATATAGATCCGATCAAAGAGGGGACACGCTGGAAAACTCCCATGAGAGTTTTCCGAATTAACATGGTGACGGAGTGATCCGATCAAAAAAAACGCGGGATTCTAGACATACGACCTGCGGAATCATTGACCTTGACTATTCTGAATTGTCAAGACGATCAAAAAGGCGAGAGTTTTCCAAGGGCGGCATTGGATTGCCGGGGCGGAAGTCGGTATCGCTGGAATTCGAGGTTGAGGATCGCTAGGTTTGTACTTGCGAGACGAGACGCGAAGGCGGCGACGCCAAAGGGGAGCTAGTCAATGGTGGCTAGCTCCCCTTGTTTCTTGATGAAGAGACGAGGTCTTATCTGGATCGAGATAGGACTAGTAGGATCGAGATAATGTTTGGCGTAAGCGCTTGCGCTCTGGTTCGTACAACACGACATGGCGAACAATGATGCTCCGTTTCACCCGCGGCAGATCAAGGACTTCGTGAAGGAGGCGAAGAGGGAAGCCGGGGATGGTTGGTCGATGCTTGGTCCCCGCTTCCAGCATGCACTGATCGCCGAACGTGCTCTTTACATCATGGGCGGGCAGGCCAGCGAGACGATCAAGACGGAGACACTCCACTGGTTGCTGCATGCGATGCTTGTCGAAGCAGGGGTCGAAAGCACGTAGTAATCGCCGGCCCTGCCAGTCGTACAACTGGACATGGCGAGAACGCAGGGAATCGGCGGTGGACGTAGCTGGACGGTCAAGGGAGTCAACAACAAAGGCGTAAAGCACGTGGTGGTGGGGCTGGAGCGGCCTGGGGAGGGACGGGCGAAGTCCTACAAGCAGCGGGTGGAGCTGGCGTTCACCGAGGAGCAGGTTGACCAGTTCATCAAGCAGATTCTGATGGAGTGCACGCGCCTGTTCTCCCCCTACAATGAAAAATCGACAGGGGACTGAAAATAAAGTGAGAGCTTTTCGAGGTTGCTGGACATATGAGGAGACAGAGCGACTAGAACAAGGCACCCACGCAGACGCTTGCGCGGGCCATAGCAAGAAAACTCTTAGAGTTTTCTACGGAATAGCTTGAGGATGGTGCTCGCGTAGAGAATGATGACGCACAGAGCTATACTCTCTAGAAGAGAAGAGAGGGGGTTGGACCGGAGTTTTCTTCTCCGGTAGGGGCCTTCAACGGTTAGGCGAGTTTGTTGATCCATGCAGCTCTAACGAGTCGCATGTGTTTCGGGTAATTGTCTACTCTGAAGATCCTAGGGCAGCTGCGACTTGGATCAGTACTTCTCTGGGATATATTTGATGTTGACGGGGGATGGACTCGGGGAGATGGCCGTCGAAGATTGCTAAGGCTCCCGCCTCGTCGACTACATCTAGCACCCCGTCAGCTGCTGCAACGTTGACCCAGGCGTCGATGAGACAGGCGGTAGTTGGTGCTGAGAGGGGCTCGAAGGGCTCCACCATGATGTGTCGGATTAGCATCTCCCGCAACTCGGCAGCCGAGAGCGGATCGCCAGAACGGAGGGCCTGCATGATGGCCTTGGTTGCGGAAGCGGTCACCATGTGTTGTACGCCATGGGTAGTGAGACCTTGCACCAGTAATCGGGGCAATGGCCAATCGTACAACGTGACATGAGGTTCGCACTTTGCCAGCTATGTCCGCCGCTTGCTGTACTTTCGTGCGGTAAGCTTTTCGGGACCGTGTGGAACCTGTTCTTGTGTTTTTGGCCGTGGTCGAGTGCAGTCACACACGCTGAGGAGATCGTCGAGAACTATCTCCAGGATCGGCGGTTTGACCGGCTTGGTACTCGGATGAGAAGAACGCCGACGGAACCGAGGAGACTTGTCAGTCACGAGAACCCCGCCACCCGCCATACCCCCTCCTCTAATCCCCGTGTTGGGACAAATGGCACTAAGTTCCGTCGGCGTTAGGCAGCCTCTGCCTTCTCTTCTGACACGTCAAGTCAACGTTTAATGACACCTTCTGTGGATAAGATCGCACTGCGTCAAGCCAAGAAAACTCAAAGAGTTTTCTAAGATCCATTGCGTCTATACGCACATGTAGCACACAGGGCATGGTCTGGTACATTCTTTCTCAGAGAAGAGAAGAAGGCGGGGGTGGAAGAGTTTTCCATAGGTGGAGGCTCATGCGCATGAGCCAGATCTTGTACATGAGCCATTCAGTAATTGAGCTGGACCTGGTTCGTACAACGGGACATGGGCAAGCTTCCCAGAATGACGGTCGACCAGTATGACGAGCTGAAGACTGCGCCGCGCATGACGTTGGAGGAGGTAGAGGCGTTCTTCGCAGAGCCTCCCCGTCATTGCTCGATCTGCGATGGCGTCGGCCATGGGTACCCTGGCGGTGGACCGTGCCCGTTGGAGATGACCATGTCGCAGGCCGATGTCGATCGGGAAGATGAGGAGTATCGCCGGCATATGGATCAATTCTGCGATCAGAACGCCGAGGCGTACTATTACAACGGCTACCCGAATATCAATCGTCAGGGTTGGTAATCGACGGGAGTCTCATTCGTTCCCCCAATTGGGGAGGCATCGAAAATGTCGATCAATCGCGTGACTGGAACCCCCTCTCGTGTGAAGGGCAAGCCCATGGTGTCCGTCTTCGTGAACGGTGGCCGTGGCAAGGATATGTCACCGTCGGAAGCTCGGCAGCTGGCCAGCAGTCTGGGCGAAGCTGGTGACCAGCTTTTGCGGGCTGCTAAAGAGGCGGAAGAGATGGATCCGCTGGGCTAGACGATTCTCGGTAATCGGCAAGGGCTGGTTCGTACAACAGGGCAGGAGGCGACGCAAAATGGCACACGATCTGGAAATCGGCGAAGACGGTCAGGCCAAGATGTTCTACGTGGGTGACGTGCCCTGGCACGGGCTGGGGACGAAGCTGGAAGCTCCGCCCACGTCGGAGGAAGCCATCAAGGCCGCGGGTCTCGATTGGACCGTGATGACGGCGCCCCTCTTCATGGATGGCCCGGACGGGGCCAAGATCGCGGTGCCGCGCCGTGCCGTGATACGCTCGACCGATCGCCGGCTGCTCGGGACGGTGGGGGAGGAGTGGCACCCCCTCCAGAACCTGGAAGCGTTCAAGTTCTTCGATCCGATCGTCAAGGCTGGCGAAGCCTTCTACCACACGGCGGGGAGCCTCAAGGAAGGGTCGCGCGTGTGGGTGCTGGCGAAGCTCAACCGCGATCCGATGGTCATCCTACCCGGCGACGAGGTGGAGAAGTTCATCCTGATCTCGAACTCGCACGACGGGTCGCTGGCGCTGCGCATCGGGTTCACCCCGATCCGCGTGGTGTGTCAGAACACCCTGACGCAGGCGCACGACGACGGGCGCTCGATGCTGGTCAAGATCCGCCACACGGCCAAGGTGGCGGACAACCTGGAAGCGATGCGCGAAGTGGTGAACGCGGCGAACGCTCGGTTCGAGGCGACGGCGGAGCAGTATCGTCTATTGGCGCAGCGCGACATCGACGAGGAGGATCTGGCGAAGTACGTCAAGCTCGTGTTCACCCCGCCGAAGGGTGGGAGCGGTGGTAGCACCCCGCCCCCGGCGCCCACGAACGGCGGCAACGGTGCCCCGCCGGCAGACGGTGGTCCCGCCCCCACGGAAGCGGCGAGTGAAGAGGCGAGCTGCAAGCGCATCCTGCCCAAGGTTCAGGAGCTGTTCGCGAAGGGTCGCGGGACGGAAATCCCCGGCGTGCGCGGGACCTGGTGGGGGGCGTACAACGCCGTCACGGAGTACCTGACGCACCAGCGCGGCAAGACGGCCGATGCGCGCCTCGACAACCTCTGGTTCGGGGATTCGGTCAACATCAATCGCCGCGCGCTCGACATCGCCACGCGGTTGTCCGACCAGAACTAAAAGAATCGCCATAGGGGCGGGGGCCGTAATGGTGCGGCTCCCGCCTCTCCTCCCTTCCCACAGCACCCGCGTCGGCGGGGACGCAGAAAACTCTAAGCCTAGATGCAAATAGAGTTTTCTGTTCGACCAAGCTTGTGGGTAATCGGTGTGTAGGTCATTCGTACAACAGGCATGCGTAACCAGAAGCAGGTCGACAAGCTCACAGAAGAGGCGAAGGGGATAACCTTCCCTTGCTATCCCACTGCGGGCTTCCAGACGTTCCGCGCCAGCTTGCGGGAAGTGTTGAGTGAGAACGGGTTGCCGGGAAGGGATCTCGAATATGACGACAACACTCAGACCTTCTTCTGGGAGGCAACCCACGGCATCGTGATCGATGGTTTCCACGCGCTCGCCACTTCCACCTTCACCCTCGATCCGCGCAAGCCCTTGCGCGAAGAAATAGAGCGCTTGAAGGTGGAGTGCGAGCGGTTCGGCAGTGCGTGTATGGGTACGCGCATCAAGTGGGACGCGGAGCAGGAGATCGCCAGGGCCAAGGCAGCCAAGTAATCCACTCTCGCCTCACTCGTACAACAGTGTGGGAGGGCGAACAATGGCAACCAACGACAACGTCAAGCTGGTCTACCAGGTCGAGCGTCATCGTCTCGACGGTGGCTATTTCCACGACAAGATCATGGTCGCGGAGTGCTACAAGGTGGACACCGCGGAGCGTATCGCCGGCACCGTCGACAACAAAGACGGCTACGGCACGCTGGAAGCCGCGCAGCGGATGGGGCGCTGCTATCAGCAGTTGCTCGACGCGGGGCACAAAACGTATTTCGAGCACTCCTACAGCGGTCAGCGTCACAACTTCACGATCACCTACCAGGTGTACGAAGTTGATCCTGACGGCACGACGCGCTATTGCGCTCCCAGCTTCGATTGGCCCACGAATTACCAGGGCGCGAAGTGGGCTATGAACCTCGCGGAGCGCATCGGCAAGCGCATGGAACGCGCGTGGGCGAAAGAGCAGGATCGCGATCCGCGCGATGCTCGCGAGGTCGTAGAGAACAGCTTCAGGGATTTCCGTGCGTTTCTCACTGCTCTGGAGAAGATGGGCGCGATGCGCGTGAAGACGTGGCGCGAGACCAGCGGATCATTCCCCAATTCGTACCTCGTGAAGGCGGAAGGTCCCGTCGCCGCCAATATGACAGAATACACACTCGTCCCGTAATCACTCTCCCCTCTCCCTCGTACAACATCACATCCATCTGCTTCTAGTAATCGCGTCCTTCCCCGCTCGTACGAGTGGGTATGAAAAGTATCTTCAAGATAGCCAAATTTATGAGGGGTCGATCAACGATCCCTGAGATGTGTGGGCTGTGCGGGTGCGAGTTCGCCACGATGCGCAGCGCCCTCGGCGTAAGAGTTCGGCTGTGCGAGCCATGCGCTACGGAGGTTGATGACATCGTGTCTCGCGATGCCGTTCCGGCGCAGTGGGTAGAGGTTTACGAGCTGAGTAATCTGATCGAGCTGAGTTCGTACAACTAAGCATGGAAAATTTCGTGACCCTCTTCATCACCCCCGCCGGTCGCAAGCGCGCCGAGGAACATTTCGATGAGCTGGAGCATATCGCCCAGCGCGAGATCGGCCTTGGCGATGGCAACTACATCAACGTTTACACCAGCGACGCCAAAATCATCGCCGAGGTCTCGGACTTCTTCGGCGTGGATCTGATCGAGGTCTCCAACGGCAAGTAATCGGCGCCAGGGCTGATCGTACAACGGGACAGGAGGATACGACGATGAAGCGGGGCAAGAAGAAGGCGCTGGTGATGAAGGAAGCTCTGGGCAACGCGTTCGATAGGCTGCCCACCCACGAACGACGCCGAGAGATGTTCGCGAGGTCGCGCGGGGGACACTCGCCCTTCTACGTGCGCAAGATCCTCAAGCGCGGTGCGGCAGCGGTCTCGCGTCTCGCGGCCTAGGCAACCTGCTTCGCGGGCGTGGCGGGCTCTTGCTCGCCTCCGCCCTGTATCACGTAGAGTTTTCTCGGCTTCACCTTCGCATCGGCACCAGGCTTCACCCCGCGCTTGCGGCCGGCGCAACCGTACTCCTCCTCATTCTCCGATGCTGTGCCCAGCGCAATGAGAGCGAGCATATCCGAGGCGAGCTGATCGACGGGCGCCTCGACGTAGGCAGTACACTCAGCGCAGCCAAAACCCTCCCAGCCGCCATCACGGGCCAGCGTGAGGCAACTGTTATACAAGGCGCAGTCGAGGTTCTTGACCTTTTCGATCTCGTCGATGCTGACTTGCGAGAGCTGACTCTCAGAGAGCTGGATCGGATGAGGCGAGGGCGCAGCAGCGGGGGCAGAAAACTCAATGACCTCAGCGATGGCGTACGTGCCCTTGTCGATCTTCTTCACCACGCCGAGATCATCACGGAGCTTGCGAAGGCTGTTCCGAACCCATGAGTTTGCCTGGTCCGGCGGGACGGAGCTGAACACTGCGGTAGCTACCTCGGCAATCTTGACTGGCTTCTGTGATGTCGAGATGTAGGTGAAGACTTGCTGTTCTTTTGGCGACAGATTCAAGGCGTTCATCCAGGGTACCTCCCCTCATCCGCGTTGCGCACTAAAGGGTCAACTTGGCCGTTTTACGCCCCCTCTAAAGGTCGGTCAAATCTTTCTGACAGTATCTCATAACGATCTAATCTGACTGGAGAAACTTCGAGGGTCGGACCGCTACGATTCTGTGGATAAGCCTGTGGATAAGTGGCTTTTGGAAGTTACTTTCTTGTGTGTCTGAGATTCTCGGGCGTGTGGATACGGCGCACGAAGTTCGCGGATATGTAGACAAATTTAGTTGAGCGGAAATTGTCAAGCAGCTCACACGAGTTGCAGCTGTGCGGTTTGCTCTCTAGCTTGAAGAGGGGAGATGCAACGTTGCAGCTGAAATGGAACGGAAACGCGACAGAGGTTACCCGGCTGAGCCGATGAGTTGGGTCTCGCGGACCTCGAAGGACTCCCAGTCGACAGACTTCATGTAGAGCTTGGCGATCTCCTCCCAGTTGATCTCGCTCCGGTCGGGGTGGCGCTTGAGTTCCGTGCTGATGAACCCGCGCAGCTCAGCGATCCCCGTGATATCGGCAAGACCCCCGTTGTCGATATTTTCCATGATGATCTCGCCGATGGTTTGCCAGGCCATGTCCTCGGTGCCGCATACCGACACGTCAATGCGAGCATGGTCATAGACCACGAGCCAGAGCTTCGTGCGATCGTCCATGGTTGGTAATACGATTAGGTGGGGAATTGATTACGGAAGGTGGCGCCGATCTTCTGCATCAAGCGATGCTTACGCACGTAGACGGTCTCCCGCGCGATGCCCTTCTCTTTGGCGTAGCGACCCAGGTTGAAGCCGTCGGACATGCACAGCAGCGCGAACTCGCGTTCATCGGCGGGAAGCTCAGAGATGATCTTGCGGACAGCCGTCTCCTGCTCCTGACGGAGGAGAACCGCTAAGGCATCCTCATCGCCACCGCTCTCCTCGTCAAGCTCCACCATCACAGGCTGACGGCGCTTTGACCGCAGGATGTCCAGCATGGTCGAGCGCGCAACCGTATAGGCGAAGGTGACCATCGACGAGCGGTCTTTATCGAAATGGGGCAGCTTGTGCAACAGCTTTTCGTTCACCTGCTGGACGATGTCATCGACATCCCCCTCGGGAAGGAACGAACCGCCGTTCCGAGTCACAGCCGAGCGGATGATGCGCTGGTACTCGCCTAAATCGACGGTGGGCTGCAAGGCTGATACGTACTTCCCAGCCTCCACCCTCTTCACCAGGCCCAGCCTATCGCGAATGCGGCGCAGACTATTGCGCACTCGACTATTGGCCTTGACCGTGGAGAGATAGGGGAAGCAGCCAGCCGCCAGCTCGGATATGCTGACAGGCCTGGTGCGCGATTCGATAAACGATAGTACCGCTTGCTCACTACAGTTGAGCTGTTGACGCAGCATGGTGGGCTCCCCTTGCTGTACTAATGATTCACTATCAGGCGAATAGTCGATTGTCAAGAACCTGATCCTCCCCAATCCGTAGTACGAATGAGGAGGGCACCGATTACCACGTGATCAGAGGGAAAACTCTATGGGTACCCACGCAAGCGCTTGCGCGGGTGGGAACTGCTTACTTGGTGAGGTTGAGCGAGGAAAGAACGTCGAGGGGGAGCTGACGACGGTACTTGGTAGCCAGCCGTTTCGCCAGGAATACCTGGCCATCGGTGAACATCTCCGGCTTGCGCGCCAGGTCGTGGCCCATGTGGGCATCCATCTTGTTAAAGCCCTGGCCGTCCAGCTGGAACGCCCCGTCGCACACTCCGGCAAGTAGCTGCATAGCGAACTTGGCCGCATCCTTCTCCGCCGGAGTAGCCTCGGGCCATTTCTTTGCGGTCGGACGCGTGGCGGGCTGCTGCGAGCCGTTTTTGGCCAACGCCGGGGCACTGGCGGGGAGAACCGGCAGTTCCAACTTCGGCGCGTTCTTGTCGAGTGCCTTGTCGGCAATGGCCTGCTTCTCGATGATGAAGGCCACCATGCGAGCGTCCAGCGAACCATCGAACACGAGGTGTTGGACAAGAACCGAGTCCAGCTGTCCGATACGGTGAGCGCGATCTTCAGCCTGTGACACCTCGGCAGGAACCCACGAGAGTTCCGCAAACACCACCGTCGACGCGGCAGTGAGGGTCAGGCCAACGCCAGCTGCCAGGATGTTTCCTACGAACAGCTTGCACGTGGGATCGGCCTGAAAACGGTCCACCGCATCCTGACGCTCCGCCATCGGGGTCTGGCCGGTGAGCTGCACCGCTTCCTCTCCGAACTCCTTGACCAGAGCCTTGATGACATCCTGATGATGGGCGAAGCAGATGATTTTCTGAACCCCTTCCTCGAACAGACCATGAAGATGCTCGATGACTGCGGGGATCTTTTTTACCGCGACGGCGTGGCGCTCCTTGGCCATCTCTGTGAAGGCGACGCTGGTCTCGTCGCTCAGCTCTTTGGCGACGCGGCTGTACTCGGTCTCGTCGCCGCCAGCCTCAGCCAGCTCTAGACGGGCGCGCAGCGTCTCGACGCGGTCTTCATGGGCATCCCACTTCGCCAGCTGCGTCTTGACGACCTCTGCGGCGCCGTTGACGGCGAGGGGGATGATCTGGCGACGCTTCGGAGGAAGGTCGGTAAGAACGTCAGCCTTCAAGCGGCGAACCATGACAGTGGCGCGGAGCTTCTCCTGAAGCTCGTCGAGGTGGCTCGCGCCGCTGAAATCCCAGACGGCTTTACGGCCTACCCACTTCTGATAGCCGGCGCAGTAGCGTTTACCGAAGGCGAAGAAGTTCCCCCACACCACAGGGTCGAGAGCCGCGAGAAGCGGGTGGATCTCGCTGGGAGAATTCAGGATGGGCGTGCCAGTTAAGCAGAGGAAGTGATCGGCATTCTGGACAAGCCCAGGCGTAGAGGGCTGCCCTTTCTTGCCCTTGGCGCCGAGCACCAGCTTCGACCGGGCGGTGCGCGGGTTCTTGAGATAGTGCGCCTCATCGGCGATGAGGAAGTCCCACTTCCGGGCCATGAGCTGCTCGAACAGGGTTTTGCGCAGCATCCCGTGACCATCGGTGTAGGGGTTCAATCCATCGTCGACGGTGATGCCAGCAATGATGTACTCGGCAATGCGCTTGAAGACGTGTTGCCACTGAGCACGAAGGCCCAGCTTGTCATAGTTGACGATCACCATGTTCGCGAACGAAGGGATGTCATCGTTCGACTCCACGACGTAGGGCGTGAAGCCGTGATGAACAGACCACTTCTTCCATTCGCGAGCCCAGTTGATCCGCAGCGACGATGGGCAGAGCACGAGCACCGACTTCGGTTCGACCTCAGCGTTGATACGGCCGATGGCCTGAATCGTCTTACCAAGGCCCATCTCATCAGCGATGAGGACGTTCTTGCGGGCTACAGCGTAGGCGATGCCTGCACGCTGATAGGGGAGATATGAGAGCCCATCGGGGCAAGGCAGATCGCCCACGAAGTCGGTGGCCTTGGACGCAGTGACGGACGCGGTGTGGGCGCCAAGCGCCTGCTTCGCCTCATCGTCAGCATAGTCGATCAGCTTGGCGGCGGCGCTGGTCTCTGCGGTGTACCACACCTTCGAGCCGAGCTTCGCCTTGCACGCCTTGCAACCCCGCTTCTCCCAATCACAAGGGAGCCGATGCCAGCGGAAGCCAGCCGCTTTGGCCGCATCCTTTTCTTCGTAGGCACACTCGGCCACGAATAGGCCGTTCCGCACGACAACGCGCATAGGCATCCTCCCAGCCCCTTGTACGAACCGGAGGTCAGATGATTACCGATCCGATGCAGCCAGGTGCCGAGTAGAAAACTCTAAGAGTTTTCCATTGTCCACAAAGAAATGGACAGGACCCAGGCACCATGCCCAGGCCCTGCCCATTTGGGAGGGAGGTATCAGATCCTCATCGGCATACAGACCACGGTGCGCCCGTCGTGGTCGAACCGCATGGGATCCAGCTCGCCCTGTGAGAACATTTCGATGTCCTCGCAATCGAACGGGGCCAGCGCCTCGATCACGTACTTGGCGTTGACTCCAATCTTCCAATCCTTCGCGCCGCGCGCCGTGCCGGGGAATGGCGCTTTCGCTTCGCCGAGGTCGGGATTGTCGGACGTAACGTACAGCTCCGACCCGGACGTGTTGAGCTTGATCCCCCACGTCTTATCCGAGGACATCATTGCCGCAGCCTTCACTGCGGCCAAGAACGCCTCGCGATTGGCCTTGAAGCCATTGTCGCAGCAGTCGAGGTTGGGGATGATCTGTTCATACGGGGGGAACTTCGCGTCGACGGGTTTGACGAAAAGCTCGGTATCCCCCATGGCGAAGTGCATCACCCCGGCGGCGAACGTCGCTTGCACTTCGATCGCATCCTTGAGCAGCTTGAGCAGCGTGAAAGCGGCGCGACGGGGCATGATGAAGCCGTCCAGGCCTTCGATGCGTGGCATGCCCGACATGCGGTGCATACGATGCCCGTCCGTTGCCACGATGTCCGCGCCGGTGAAGTACATCCCGTTCAGGTGATACCGCGTCTCGTCGAGGGACACCGCGGGGAGAACGAAGTCCACCGCGGCGCGAAGCTTGTCCGCGCTGTAGGTGAGGAGCGCGACGGAGCTTCCGATGTCAGCGTCCGTGTTGATCGCCATGGCTTTGGGAAAGTCCTGCGCCGGCATGGCCATGACCTTCATCTCCGCCACGCCCTTGACGAGAACGTAATTGTTCTCCGTCGAGTCGAGCGAGATAACGGGACCCGCGCCCTTGCCCCGCGCCGTGGGGGCGCACGCCTTAGCCAGCTCATAGAGCGCCTTCGCTGACACCGCGATGTTGATCGTCCCTTCGCCCTCGCACGGGACCATGGTCACGATCTCCTGCACCAGATCGGTCGTGCGCAGCGTGAGCACTTCGCCATCCGCCTGCAACAGAACGCAGGACAGCATGGGCATCGATGACTTCGGATCCGCCACGCCCTTGTGGAGCGCGAGCGCGGACAGCAGCGCCTTTTGTTTGATGTTGATCATGTTGCCTCCCTGCCCCGTTGTACGAAGATCGTCGACGGTGATTACGAAGTAATCGGGTTTCGTGTCCCTCGTAAAACAATATCAAGGAGGGATGACAAAAATGGTTTTCATTCAGCTCAAAGACGAGGCGCAGCTGGCGGAATTGATCGATATCCTGCGCCGCAGTAAGAAAGTGAGTGACGGACTTCGCGACAAGTCGGCGCACTGGGAGAATGCCTATTTCGGAGAGCAGCCCGAGACCCCCGCCGTCAAGGTCTTCGGTCCGATCGAGATCAGCGGCAGGGTCGAGACGATCAGGCGTGTGCGGTGAGGCAGGGCGGGGCTTCCCCCGCCCGATCTGATCGGAAAACTCTATGAGTTTTCTAATACCCCCCCTTTTTAAAAGGGGATGCATTGGCTTTACGTCTTTGAGCTTCGGCCGATACGTTCGTAGTCAACGCCAGGCAACGGCGTACCGGACATGCCGGTGACTTCGTAATGGTTGCCGACCATTACAAAGAACAGCACGACGATGGGCATGTTAGTCGCCGTCAAGAGGAGAACGCGGGGATTGACGGTGGTATCGAGAAAATGCGTCTTCAGCCCCGTCGATGCCTCCAGGTTACTTTTCAGCTCTTGCACCGTGCGAGCGTAGCGACGCCGCTTGACGGCAGGGGTCCACCACGGGACATCGTTCTTTAGGTTGATCTTCCCCGGCTTATCCAAAGATGGCGTCAAGGTCGTCTTGTGTGCTTTGGCAACACGACTGAGAATCGCGTCGAGCGAATCCTTGCGGACCTTCGGCGGAAGCCTACGCAGTAGCTTATTGACCATCCGCGTCTCGCCATACAGCTCCATTTCGACGAGCGCTTCCTGATCCTCATTCATCGGCTGCTGCGTCATGTAGAGCCGAATCGCCTCCACGTCTTCGACGCTGAGAACCTTGAACTCATGCGCCAGCTCAGCAACGATGTCGAGAATGTTGCCTTCGATCTCATCCGGTGTCATCGGCATACTGCGCCCTCCCTGTTCTGTTGTACGAACTAGGACAGCGACGATTACTTGGAAAACTCCATGAGTTTTCTTGATCTGAAAAGAACTACGCCCCCGCTAGCCCACTATTAGGCCAGCGGAGGCGTAGGAGGGTTGTTGTTTACGGTCCGGGTTGATCGGTGCTCGACGATCCGTGGCGCTTCGCCTCGCGCCTACGCTTCGTTTCGTCGCCCAGAGCCGCACGCACGCGCTTGAGATCTTCGATGTTGGCGCGGGCAAAATTGGTCGCGACTTCGTTGGAATGGATGCACGCGGCGATGATGCGGCGTGCGTTCGCCGTCAACCTCTTGCCAGCGAAGCGGGGCAGTCGCGTCTTGTCGACGGGGGGCAGCTGGCCGCAAGCCACGTAGGCGCCCGCGATGTCCCACGTGAGATCCATTCCGCCACCGGCCAACGCGAAGCCCGTTTCGCCGTCCTCCATTTCGATGACGACGCACGAGGTATCGCGGATGGCGCGCGCCGCTGCTTCCAACCCGCCCGCGCGGCGCAGATCGCACGGGTAGAAGTAGTTCATCATGGGACCGTCAAAGTTGAGGTACCCGCGGCATTCCGTCTCGCTGTCGAGATCGTTGTGCCGCATCTCGCCCAGCTGACCCTGGTTGTAGACGGGCTTACCGCAGTCGCCGCACTGCGACACCTCGTGCGAGTGCCAGCCTTCGCAGTCCACGCCGGCCAGCTCCTCCCAGTCGACGGTGCGCACTTCGGTCGAGACCTCGTCGCAGTACAATCCGTCGACGAATTCCTTGATGGTTTGTCTCTTGCGCTTCGCCTTCGCCATGATGTCCCTCCTGCCCTGTTATACGAGGAGAGGGGCAGGCGATTACAGAGCCTTGCGACTCCAGTAGAGGCCAGAGGCATAACGGGCCATCTGGTTATCGGCATGCTCGGGCGGGATGGCGACGAGACGCGCGGGCGTGTCGGTTTTGGGGGTATGCGGATCTTCGGCGCAGAGGCCGAGGGAGACGCACCAGCCGTAATCATAACGCTCGGGCGCGTTCGTCACGACCAAGCAATAGTTCTTGGTCATATCGATCAACCGCGCGCTGTAGACGTTGCGGCAGGCATCCTTGATGCGCTGCGAGGTCTCGCAATAGTGAGGCATTGGAGGGGATGCGTAAACGCGCACGCTTTCGCCGTTGCGATCGACGGACAGCGCGGCCCACTGGCAGCAATCGGCCACGCGACGCGCTACGTGATCGGGAAGCTTATCGGTCTCGTCGAGATCGAGTTCCCAGTGAACGATCTTGATCATTGGATTCCCTCCTACCCGGTTATACGAATCAGCGATTGATCGATTGCGTGTAATCCGAGTCGATGCTGCTCGTATAACAGGACATGAAGACGACGCGCGGACCGCCGAGTCAGTAACGACAATACTCCCTCGCCGTGGCTGTGACGGGACAGGGGGTGTCGAAAACCGGCAAAGCGCAGCCACTCCCGGCGGACACCTCCGCCCTCACGGTAACGTGAGGCACGGGTGCCGGGGGTGCAGAGGGCCACACCAGAAAACTCATAGAGTTTTCCACTACAGACCCCTTGCGGGGTGGGACTCGTCAGCACCCGCCGTCGTGGGAGTCGAACCCGTCCAGCTCATTGCAACGGCAATTCGGCACCCACTTGCCAGCGTCCTCGCTCCACACGAAGGAACCGCCGCAATTGCCACACTCGGGAGGCTGAAAGTGGATTTCCTGCTCGCGGTCACTCGGCATGTTGTCCCTCCGCCCTGTTGTACGAGCGGGGGCTGGACAGATTACCGTTTGATGTAATTGCCGTAGGTGACCCACTCGTAACCGCCGCTGTCGAGCTTGACGCAGACTCCCTGAACGGGCGGACCAAAGGCGACAACCACGCCCTCGCGCCCGTTGCCGATACCCACCCGGTCATTCATCTTAATGTTGTCCGGCCCCTCTTCGTACGCGGGTTCCGCGTGATCTCTGTTCTCCATGAGGCGCGAACCATCATTGAGGAAATAGAAAGCGTGAGTGTTGATCCACGCCTCGTCAGTCGTCAAAGCCAGGTGATGCTCGTGGAACGGCTTGCCGTTGACCTCCATCGCGCCGCCGCATGCCTTCTGCTGGACGCAGGCGGGGCACCGTCCGCCAAAGGACTGTTCGGCATTCTCGACCGTCCACCGACGAACGAAGGCAGCGAGAACAAGCGAGCGCTGCTTGGGTGTGAGGTTTTTGCCATTGATGAGCATTGATGTCTCTCCGTCGTGTTGTACGAGCGAAGCAAGCGAGGATTACCAGCGACGGGAGATACTGGCGGGAGGTAGCTCGATGGTTGACGGGCGATAGCCGAGGATGATGGAGCCGATCAGGACCACGATGCGCATCTAGTAGCTGCCCATGTGCTCGCGGACGTGACGCTGGAGATCTTCCCGCGTCTTAACGACGCCATCTTCCTTGATCCGTTTGACGGCCCAATACGAAGCATGCCACACGTCGCTGCTGCCGACTTCTTCCCAGCCTTCGGCCTTGGCACGCTTACACGCGATGTCGCGGAAGAAGCGATTGAAGCTGTAATCCTTGTCCTCGCCCCAGATCTCGTGCGCCCAGTCCCACGTTTCTTTCCACTCGTCGCGGGGCTTGGGTTGAGGCGGAAAGTAGTCGCGCATTTCCAGCGGATCGATGACGCGCTGTTCGTCGCGCTTCGCCATTGGTATCCCTCCTGCCCGTTGTACGAATCACGAAGGGCTCGATTACAGCCATATGATCAGAAAACTCTATGAGTTTTCCACTACGCCCCCGAAGGGGCGGGTGCTACTTGGCGTTGCCCTTCAGTTCCGCCAGCGCGCCATCGATCGACATTCCGATGATAGCTTTGCCGAATTCGCAACCCGGCCACGGCTTATGAAAGTCGCGGATGTGTTGAGCGCGGATTGCCTCCAGCGAGGCGATGATGGGCGCGTTGATCTTGTCGCGTCGCTCTCGGGCTTCTTGTTCGATGTCGCAATTGAAACACGAAGGGCCAAGCGTCGGCACTTCATGGCCTGGCTTGGGGCAATGGAATGGCGGATGGTCATTGGCCGCACGGCAGGTGGGGCACAGCTTGTCACCGTTCACCGTCGGAGTGTCACACCACAAGCACTCCATAGCTACAGCACGCCGCGGGCGTAAGCCGCGCCAGTCATGACGAGAGAGACGAGCATCGAAACCAGCGGAATCACCGTATGGAACATGTTGAACCCTCCTGATCAGTAGTACGAACGAAGCAGCCACCGATTACTAGCATTGATCGGAAAACCCTATGAGTTTTCTTGTGATTGGGCCTAGAGCCGCTCTCGCGGCCTAGGGCTTTTTGACTAGATCGGCCTGGGCTCTATGTCCCCCCGATCGATGATTAGAAGCTCTTGCGCTCGACGCGGGGACCGATCCCGTTGTTGCCCTCGTCGGAGGCGATGCGCGTGGTGTCCCACTTGTTCCGCGCGTGGGTGCTACGTCCCGCCGTGGTATAGCGGACAGCGAAGTCACCGTTGACCTGCTGGTGAACCGTCATGCATGCGCTCATGGACTTGGCGGGGGCGCCCGTGGTCAGCGACAGTGCGATCACGATCAGGTTCATCATCGTCGTATCCTCCTGACCTGTTGTACGAGTGAGAGCCGCGCCGATTACTGAGGCTGAACAGCCTTGCGACGATTTTTGATCCGATTAAGCCAGCGACGAGCATACCCCGCGCGCCGCTCAGGTCTGATGAGGCATCCGGGCTGCTCAGATATCTCGCGCAACACGTTGCTCAGCTGGCCACGTTTGCGGGCGCTGACGAGGATTGAAACCAGGCTCAGCGCATCATACCGACGCTCGGGCATCGTCAAATGCGCGTCGATAAGCTCGTGTACGCTGACCTGACGTTCCTTCTCAGCCACGTGCGCCGCCCACTGCGGGATCGGCGCCATACGCTGGCGATAATAGTCGAGATGCGCCTTTGTGATCTTCATGGCGCTACTCCTCGTCGCTGTCATCGTCTTCGTTCGTCTCGGGGGGAAGCTCGGGCATGTTCTCCATGTACCCGCGGGCGAGTTCATCCCAGTCGACCTCGCTGATAGCCCCGTGCATGAGATCCGCAAACATGCTTGCCTCATTGCCCGAATCTTCCATGAGCGCATCGGCGTCCGCGGTGATCTCTTCCTTCAAGCGCTTGGCCAGCCTGTAGCGGGTCTTGTCCTCCAGCGTGAGCGTCAACCCCTTGAGAAACGGGTTGTTGTCCGCCAACGCTTCGCCGCGACACTCGACGGCAGCATCGCCCCAGTACTCATGCGAGCCCTGGTTATTGTCGAGCCAGAGGCTGACAACCCACGTCTCATAATTCGTGTGGCCGTTGTAGATGCGGCACGAAGCGAGATGCACAGCGCCAGGGATGGTGTTACGGTCGAAGGACGCGGAGCAGCGGCGGCACTGCTGCATATCCTTGACGGGCTTTGCGGGCTTCTTCGCCTTCTTCGTTTTGGTCGCCATATCCGGTTATACGAATGAGCCGCAGGCGGATTACTTCGTAATCCATCCGATCGTAACTCGTATAACCAGACATGACGACGCCGCGTGACCGATTGAACGAATGGATTTTACAAATCTCGCGGGAGGCATTGGCAGTTGACGCAATAGCGGCAACAGAGGTGATCCGTGCCTTGACCGGCGGATACGATTTCTTTACGCCGCAAGCATTCTCTGCCGAACAGCTGCACAATGCAGGAGCGGCGTTCTTGAGAATAGCTCGTCTTTAGGCCCGGAAGGGCTGGGCAGAAAACTCGAATGCATTAGAGTTTTCCGAGTACCCCCATGGCTGGGGGCGTGACCTAGAATCCGTGCGCCCAGTAACCGCGTGAGTAGAGCCGCGTCGTGCCGTCTGGCCGCGCTTCGTGGCTATCGACGGTGGATCCCATGAAATCCATCGCCTCCTCGACCAGCATGGCCAATTCGGTTTGCACGATAGCCTCACAGGGACCCTTCCAATGCTTGTCAGCGCTGAGAGGCTTCACGTACTCGGTGTACAGCGCTCGCAGCGTTTCCGCGCGTCCATTGGTGGGGATGTGGCACGGCACCCGGACCGTGATTGGCTCGCCGCCGTCGGAGATGATAGTGATGGTTTTGGTGTTCATGCTCTGTTGTACGAGCGAGCCCAGCGCCGATTACTTGGGCTGGCTGATTAAGATCAGGTTGCGCACGTTCGCGGGTTCGGCGTTGTCGCGGAACGGGTCTTCTGTGACCCCATCCCACAGAACACGCACCACATCATCGCAATGTGGCGACGTGCTTACAACGCGTCCCCTACGACCCTCCTCGACTGCTTCACGTCCGACCATGCAAATGGACACATCAGAATGAGGGCGGCACGCGACGATTGCGCCCTCCTTGATGCCCCCGTAAGGCGTGGCGCGGAAGTCTGCCGCAGTCCAGGGATAGAAATTCTTCATCATGGCTAGCGCCGGCTGCGCTGGCGACGCGTGACTGTGTGCTCGGGGGGATTCCACAGGGTCAAGATGAAGATGACCAGCAACACGACCCCCGCGAGGTTGTGATGCCACGCGAACGCTACGACCGCGGCAACGAAGTAGCTTGCACGGCCAAGGAACGCGACGAGAAGGGCGAACGCGACGATGTTTGCGACCATGGCCTGTTGTACGAGCTAGTCTAGTGCCGATTACACAGAACCAAAGAGTTTTCTGAGCAGCCCTTGCGGGCTACGCGGCGGCGCGGAGCGAGCGCTCCCGCTTCGCCTGTATCGCTGCCTTGCGAGCCCAGCGTCGGATGTCTGCAAGCTCAAGCGCTTCCATCATCTGCGCGCGGCGCACCTTCTTGTGCGCGCGTAGCGCTTTTTTCCTGTAGCTGTCCTGAGTGATGATTACACGTCTGAGGCACTCAACCTGCTCCGCGTAAATCACGCCAAGCACAAGCAGGCTCCCCTTTGTCGCCTTGCGCTTGCGGGGCTTCTTCAGCTTGTGTGCAGGCTGCTCAATGGGACGCGCATCCCATCGCTTCAGCTCGCGCTGCTCACGTAGCCAATCATGGAGCAGGGGGAGCATGGTGCAGAGGGGGAACACCAGCATCAAGAGGATCCAGTCCGTCAGTCCCATCTTGATCTGTTGTACGAACGATGAGGCGACTGATTACTGACTATTGATCGGAAAACTCTATGAGTTTTCTCATTCACGCAGGGCGCAAGCGCTTGCGTTGATCTCTTACTGATCCCACGGCGGGGCCGTCGAGTCACCGACGCGCCCCCCCGCGGGGTGAGCCCTGCTTACTTCACCAGGGCGTTGACCTTGGACAGCAGCCGCGACTTACGCGCGCGCGCCGCGTTGACCGTGATGGCGTTGCCCGTCGCGTAGTCATCTTCCGAGTAATCGGGGGAGAGGAACGCGCCAAGGTCCGACGCTTCGCCCGTGGTCAGCGCCGCGCGCAGCATACGCGCCGACTCGTTACGGATGGCGTGACGCTCGGGATTGTCCGACGACTGCGCCACGTAAGCGCCGTTCTCGCCCTCCTCGTCGCGCCCCGCCTCCGTCGTGTCATAGCTCCCCATGAAGTGGGTTGTACGGAAGTGGTCGACCACGAAGTTGCGCACACACGTCACGATGAAGCTCGTGATTGCCGCGCCGCGCGTCGCATCGTAGCGCGCCAGCTTGCCGTCGAGGAGCGCCAGCACCGCATCCTGCGCGATGTCCGTCTCGTCGTCGTCGGTGATGCTCTGGCCACACCGTAGCGCAGCCTTGCGCACCGTCGCGCGAATCAGGGTCATGTTCGCCGCAACCAGGGTTCCCATTTCGTTTGTCGTCATCATGAGAATAACCATACACCGACTAGTCGCGATTGTCAAGAAAAAATATGCAGACTCTTGTATCCTGAAAATGCGATGTGTTCTTAGTGCGTTATACAATTCAATAGAGATAACAATCTGTTATGACGATCAGTTTTCCTTGATCTCTTTCACTGAGTAACACATGAGAGCTTGACAATCAATGCATCATGTGTTAGTCTATGAACCATGGAAGCTACCATCAAGCGATTGACGGCGAATGTGAAGAAGACGGAGGCGATCCTGCGCACCGTCGAGGGCTTTTATGCAGCGAAGCAAAACAAGACCACGACGCGAGCGCTCGACCTTGCCCTGCTCGCCTATGCGACGGCGCAGAAGGACTTGAGGGAAGCGCTACGCGGCTATCGCCAGACGTACCCCCATCCGTGCGCGTTCCGTCGCTGCTCGGCTGCGCAGCACACCCACTAGCCGATCCGATCTGATCCGCAGGCGCCCATGAGCGCCACACGATCAAGAAAACTCTTGATCGTGTGCACACTTAGCACATACACGCATGTCGATTCTACTTGACAATGGGAGCGCGCGATCTCTCCGCGCTGGGCACCGAGACCACCCGGTAGAGGCTGGCCGCAGCCTTGCTCCAATTTGGTGGGAC